>Ga0307372_10001981_pt1 | contig 34604 bp, 34 predicted proteins | sample OX1MG_FD_202533 | JGI IMG/M metagenome (GOLD analysis project Ga0307372, IMG submission 202533) | Soil microbial communities from Risofladan, Vaasa, Finland - OX-1 | ecosystem: Environmental > Terrestrial > Soil > Coastal area > Acid sulfate soil | place: Finland: Risofladan, Vaasa | collected... | reverse complement strand
CCCCGTCCGGCGCCATCGCCACCAGTTGCGTACGCAGGTGCCCGGCCGCCGTGGCAGCGGCGGCAAGCTGATGACTTAGGACCGAGAATTCGTCCATCTGCAGGCGCGAGACGTCGTACTTACGGGCCACGTATTCGGCCGAGATGCCCTGGGGCACGAGTTCGAATCGCTCCAGCAACTCGGGCGGAAAGGGCACTCCAGGGCCCCCCTGGGCGTCAGAACCCATAGGAATACGCGACATCGACTCCACCCCGCCCGCCACGACCACCTCGGCCACCCCACCCTGAATCAGCGCCGCTCCCAGGTGAATTGCCTGCTGGCTGGACCCGCACTGCGTGTCCAGGCTGGTGGCCGGCGTCTCGAATGGGAAGCCGGCCGCCAGCCAGCTGTTGCGCCCGACATTCGTGGCCTGCTCGCCGACCTGGGTGACGCAGCCCCACAGCACCTGGTCCACCGCCTCGGGCTGAACCCCGGATCGCTCCATCAAGGCGCGCAGCACCGTGGCGCTCAAATTCACCGGGTGGACCTGGCTCAGGCGCCCGTTGCGCTTGCCGACGGGACTGCGCACGGCTTCGACGATGACCGCCTGCTCCATACCAACACCCCCCACAAGTAGCCTGGCGGCGAAAAGGTTTTCGCCTTTGACCCCGGCGGCCGTCGGTCTATACCCTTGATGCCGCCCCAATCGGCTGAGTACGGTACACCTGAGGATACCGAACGTCGTGTAGGTCTAAGGCCTGTCCCGAGACCGAAAAACGCATAGGGAACTTCAGGGCAAACAGGAAGGTTGGTTGGGGCATCCCTCGACTTCGGAGGGCTACGCGGGGAAGCCGAGTCGCCGCGCCAGCTCGAGGCTGGCGCGCATGCTGCGCCGCTCCAGGAGTTGGAAGTCCCGTCGCACCGCCTCCGGCATCGACGCTCGGACCCATTCGCGCTCGAGCCTTCGGCCGGCGTCGAGCAGTCGGCCCACCGGATCCGGATCCTCGTAGCCGATCCAGCGGTAGGCGCGGGGTGGGGTCCAGCTGGGCTCGCCGGGCCTGAAGACGGTTCGATGCTCGAGCACGGTCAGCTGTTCGAGGGCGGGGAGGAGTTCGCTCCGCACCAGTTCAAAGTCCTGGAGCCGCATCCATTCCAGAAGCCGGCGACGATCGGGGCTCAGCTCGGGGTCGGCACGCTCGCCTCACGTCCGCTCGCGTAGACCTCAGGCTTGAGGACACAGATAAACGGCAGGTTGCGGTGGAGTTCGCGGTAGTCGAGGCCGTACCCGACCACGTAGTCGTTGGGGATCTGAAAGCCGACATAGCGCGCCTGAACGTCGGCCAGTCGGCGCGAGGGGCGGTCGAGCAGGGTGACGACGTCGACCGAGGCCGGCTCGCGAGCCCGCAGCACGCCGAGCACGTAGTCGAGCGTAAGACCGGTGTTGACGATGTCCTCCACGATCAGGACGTGGCGTCCGGCGATGGGGTAGTCCAGGTCGCGCTGGATCGCCACTCGCTCGGAGTCGACGTCGTTGGCCCCCTCTCCGCGCGAATAGCGCTTGATCCCCAGGTAGTCGATCGCCATCGGCAGCGTGATCTGGCGGGCCAGGTCGGCGAGGAAGAAGGTGATGCCCTTGAGCAGTCCCACCACCACCAGCGAATGGCCCCGATGGTCACTCGAGATCTTTCGGCCCAGGGCCCGAACACGGGATTCCAACTCGACCGGCGAGATCAGTATCTGCTGGATGTCGCGGCGCTTCAGATGGTGCAGATCGAGGTGCGCGTAGCCGGCCTGGGCCAGAAGCTGGTCGTAGTCCTTGCGATATACGAGCTTGATCTTGACCTCGGGATAGGTCTCCTGAAGCCGCCGCAATTTGCGGTTCTTGGGGGTGACCAGGCTCTGCTTCATGGTCGTGAGCTCGACGTACTGGTTGTGCTCGGGGAGATAGAAGTCGGGCGTGAACATCTCCGACACGCCACCCTCGTCCCAGGCGATGGGGAAGGCGACCGGCTCGTAGACCCAGCGGATCCGGTAGTAGTCGAGAAAGCGCGCGAATTCCAGCTCGGAGGGATGAACGAACTGGACCCGGCTGTGCGGTGGTCCGGAGCGCCGCACCAGGCGCGAGCGCTGTCTGATCGGCCGCCGCCAGGCGGCTGGAACTTGGGCGGGTGCCGGAGCGGTCATCGCCAATGGGGCTCCGCCACATGTTAGGTCAGATGGCGGCAGGGATGCGGCTCAGGGACTGGGCTGCGGTGAGGGCGTGGGGCCGGAACTGGTCGAGCTCGAGGACACCTGCTGGATCTGCTGCAGGAGCTGGTCCACGGACTGCATGTCGCTGGCGTACGTGGCCAGGTCGCCCAGTTTGAGGGCTGCTTGGGCGTTCTGGTAGTCGCTCAGGGCCTGGGCGATGAGCGTGGCCACCGTGGGTGGGATGCTGACCGCTCCCCCCGAGCCCGTGCTCGACCCCGGCGAGGGTGTGCCGGCGACGGCGTTGGCCTCCCCCACGATCTGATTCAGGGCCTCGGCCAGGGTGTCCTGATAGGCGACCGGGGTCTGGCCGGTCGAGTCAGCCAGGATGACCTTCTTTAATTCGGGCAGCCCACCGCTGCCCTGACCCACCGCCTTCAGATACCAGGGCTGAAAGTAGAGGAAGGATCCTCCCACGGGTACCACGAGCAGGTTGCCCTTGATCACAGAGGATCCGTTCTGGTTCAGTAGCGAGTAGTCGCGCGAGATGTCCGGGGTGTTGCTGATCCGGTTCAGTACCTGCTGCGGCCCCAGAACCACCTTGTCCTTGGGCAGGATGTAGGAAACCATCTGCCCGTAGTGGGAGGGGTCATTGCGCACCGCCAGCCAGCTGACCAGGTTCTGCTTGTTGAGGGGACTGAAGGGAAGTATCTGAAGGTATTCAGCTTGACTTTCACCGGGCAGTCGCATCTCCACGTAGTAGGGAGACAGGGGCATGTCCCAGACGTCCTCCCGGTTGTACAGAACCGACGGGCTGGAGATGTGGAAGGTGGCGTAGGTGCCGGCCTGAATGGCGAACAGATACTCGGGTACGCGCAGGTGCGCACGGAGGTCGGAGGGCATCGCGGAGAGGGGACGGAACAGGCTTGGGAAGGCGGCCTGATAGGCCAGGATGATCGGATCGTGGGGGTCGGCGACGTAGAAGCTGGTGGCCCCGCTGTAGGCGTCGATAATCACCTTGACCGAATTGCGGATGTAGTTCTCGCCGTTGCCGTCCGGCTGTGAGTAGGGATACGTGGAGGCGGTGGTGTAGGCGTCCACGATCCAGTACAGGCGCCCCTTGGAGACGACGATGTAGGGGCTCCGGTCCACGGTCAGGAAGGGGGCGATCTGGGAGACGCGGTCCAGGATGTTGCGCCGGAACAGCAACTGCGTCCGGTTCTGGATCTGGTCGGAGATGAGAAGGTTGAAGTCGCCGGTGCGCAGAGACCACAGAGCACGGTTGATCGACGTCATCGGCACCCCCATGCCGCCCTGGTAGGTGTTGTGGGCGTTGCCGGCTCCCTGGGGGAAGTCGAATTCAGCCTGGGCCGACGGAGCCAGGACGTAGCTGTTGGTGAGCTGGCCGAAATAGATCTGGGGCACGGTGACCTGGAGCGGCCCGGTGGTCGGGATATCGCTGGCGATGTAGTCCGGTAGGCCCTCGCCGACGACCGCCGAGACCGGGCTGGCGGCCACCGAGTAGCCGTGGGTGTAGACCAGCTTCTGATTGACCCAGCTCTGGGCCTGGCCGGGCAGCTTGTTCTGATCCAGTTCGCGGGCCGAGATCTCGACCTGCACCACCCGTCCGTCGATGGTGTAGCGATCCAGGTTGATGTTTTGGAAGCTGTAGTACGTGCGCAGGGACTGGAGCTGGCTGTAGGTGTCGAGGATCTCGCTGTTGTCCCAGAGGCGAAGATTCTGGATCGTCACGCTGTCGGCGGCGAGCGCACTTGCGGTGATTGGGGAGGAGCCGTCGTAGTTTCGTGTGATGACGTTGTCGAGGCCGAAAGCCCGGCGTGTGAATGCGATTTCACGGCTCAGGTAGGGGGACTCAAGCGAGAGCTCTGAGGGCTGAACCACCAGGCGCTGCACGAGCTGGGGATACAGCCCGGTCAGCACCGCCACCCCGATCCAGGCGGCCACTGCGCCGACGATGAGGGAGCGTCTACGCAGGCGCACGTTGAACAGCAGCAGCAGCGCGAGCCCGCCCAGCGCGACCACGCGCACAACCTGGATCGCGACCCGCGCATGGACGTCGGTGTAGCCGGCGCCGTAGACCACCGAGTCGTGAGCGAAGAGCAGATCGTAGCGGTCGAGCCAGGCCCCGACGCCGAAGCTGGCCAGGATCATCGCCCCGAGCACCGACAGGTGCGCGATCGCCGCCGGATTGAACTCGAGGGTGAAGGTGTCCTTGCGCCAGGCGTAGAGGAGCGCGCAGGCGATGCCGACCAGGAAGATCAGACCCAGCAACCATCCGACCACCTCGTGTAGAAACGGCAGCTGAAGCATGTAGAAGGACGCGTCAAGGTGGAAGATCGGGTCCTTGATCCCATCTGGCGTGGTGTGCATGAAGAGCACCAAATCGCTCCAGCGGGCTCCCGCGCTACCCGACAAGAGCAGCGCGATCACAGCTGAGGCCGCCAGACCGAGCCCGATCATCGGTGCCCCCATCCCCCGCTTTCGAACCCCGACCGAGCGCAGGTCGACGCCTCCACGCAGTCTGTGGGCGAGGGCCAGATTGACGCCTGCGAATACGAACGCGACCAGGAAGCTCACCGCCACCAGCGCGGCCTGCAGCTCGAGACGGGTGATGTACACCGCGCGCAAGCCCAGCGCCGAGTACCACTGGGACTCGGTGATGACGCCGACGATGGGCTCTGCCAGCACCACCACGCCCAGGGCAGCGAGGAGAAAGCCGAGTCCGACCCAGAAGCGCCGAGGCGGGCGCGGGATCCGGATCTCTGGCATGCCCTCGAAACGAAATCCTTCAAAACCCTCGAAGGGATCGCTGGGGGGATAGCGTCGGCTCATCTAGGACGCCAGCTTAGACCCAATCTGTCCTCCCGCCGGGTGATGCCTTGGCCACCGGGAGGGGCGGACCCCCGGCGACTCAGCCGGCTGGGCTCACAGATTGGCGGGGTCGAGCAACTCCTCGTGGGGCCGCTCGACCGGCTGCCGTGACTGCATGATCTCGATCAAGCGTTTCCGGCCCTTGGGAGGTCCGATCATGATCGCCCCGACCAGGCGGTCCTCGATGAAGAAGAGCTTGCGGTAGTACTTGTCCTGAAACGAGTAGGTCCGGACCGATTCCATGTCCGGCTGGATGTCGGGGGTCACGCCCATAACCGCCATGGTCGAGCCGAACATGGTCGTGGTGTAGGTCGGTACGTCGAAGAAGTCCTCGTCGTCGCCCGCCATGTTGTGCGCCGCCACCTTCCCGTGCGCCATGGCGTTGTCCCAGGTGCCCATCTGGTTGTGCTTCTGCAGCATCAGGTCGTAGAAGACGGCCACGTCGCCGGCGGCGTAGATGTCGGGAACGCCGGTGCGCAGCTTGGCATCCGTCACCACTCCGCGCCGGATCTCAACCCCGCTCCCGGCCAGGGGCTCGGTGTAATAGTCCAGCCCGACGCCGTAGCACAGGGTGTCGAAGTCGATCTGCCGTCCGGCCTGGGTCTGGCCTCGGTAGCCGGTGCCAAGGGCGCTGATACCGGTCAGCTCGTCCTCGAGGATGAACTCGACTCCCATCTCGGCGCCCATTCGCCGACACAGCTCGCCTCCCTCTTGGTCCAGGACGTAGCGCAGAAACCAGGGACCGCGCATCATCCAGGTCACCCTCTTGCCTCGATGCACGATGCCCTCGGCGAGCTCATAGGCGATGAAGCTGGCTCCCATCACGAGCACGTGCTCGGCGCTTTCCACCCGTTCGATGATGGCCTGGGTCTCGTCCAGGGTTTGGAACGGATACAGATGGGAGACCTGGTCGGACCCCGGCCAGGGGGCCGGCTTGGGGCGCCCGCCGGTGGCGACCAGGAGCGCGTCATATGCGAATTCCTCGCCGCGATTGGTGCGTACCACCTTCTGCCCCGGATCGATCTCGGTCGCCCAGGTCTCGAGCTTGAGGTCCAGCCCGCGGTTGGTGTAATCGTCCAGGGTGCGCATCAGCACCTTCTCCTCCCGAACCTGTCCCCGCAGGTATCGCGGCAGCGCCACCCGGTTGTAGAGCGGATGCCGCTCGGCCGCGATCATCGTGATCACGGCCGCGGGGTCGCGGGCTCGGAGCTCTTCGGCACATGTCTGTCCGGCGATCCCGTTACCCAGGATCACGTAGCGTCGGCTCAAATCGTCAGGCCATGAACGGCCAGGCGCCAGGACTCATCGGCAAGATCGTATCCGACCCTGCGGAACGAGGCCGCACCCGGATGGTCGCGGGGCGCGAGCAGATGCACCCCGACCAGACCCCGCGTGTCAGCTTCGTAGCGCAGCTGCAGCAACAGCTCCTCGAGCGCCCCACCCCGACCGGATACGAAACTGACATCAAGACGGTCGCCCCAGCTGTCAGGACTTATGGCCAGGGCCCGCGCCCCTGGGCCCTGGCGCAGCCGGCCGGCTTCGGCCAGCCGGGCGAGCAGCCCCCGATCGAGGTCCAGGGGTTCGCTCCAGTCCGGATTGATGCCTCCATACGCCTTGAGGCAGGGGTCGGCATCAAGTATTGGCCAGGCGGCCTCGACCCCCTCGGGGAAGACCAGCGAAGGCAGCTCGCCGCCCTCCAGGGCCGCCGCGGTCCAGGGCGCGACCTTGCCCACCAGGCGAAATCCCTCGGACGCGGCCAGCCGCGCGGGCGCCTCGCTGCCAGTGACCATGCGGACCTCTAAAAAGCCGGATCTCCCAGCCTCCTCCACCGCCAGCTGGAGCAGGCGTCGGGCCACGCCCTGGCGGCGCCAGCTGGGGGCGACCCGCATCCCCTCGAGCAGCATCACCAGCCCGGGCAGCGGATGCAGGCGCAGCACCGCCACCAGGTCGTCGTCGACCTCCGCCGCCTGAAAGCGCGCCAGCGGATCGGATACCCATTGCTCGAAGACCGAGGGCAGATAGTCGTGGCCGCCGAACACGTCACGCGTCATCTCCTCGACCGCCGGTTGATCGGTGGGTCGGACGGACCTGAGAGTCAGGTTCGGGGGCGCCAATGCACGGCCCCCACCGGATAGGGAGGAGAGCGGTAGAGCACGCCCTCGTCCGGCTCCCCTCGGATCAGCTCGCGCTCCAGGAACTCGCGCCCTCGGACCTCGTCCCACCGGGCTCCGGCCCGGCCTCGACAGTCCTCCAGCGCGGCCTCCAGATTCGGCCAGCGCTGCTCCCCCCGCTGGCTCCAAAAACTGACCTCCGGCGTCACCCCGATCTGCCTTAAAAGCATGAACAGGTCGCGCAAACAGGGCTCCCGCACCCGCTCTGGACCCGCGATGAGCTCGGCCGGATGGGGATTGGGTGCGTCCCGCAGGATGACAAACACGCGTTCGGTTGCGGCCGCCTCGAGCCCGGTCAAAAAGCCGACCGCATCGGCGATGGGGTAGAGGACGTGGGAGCAGAGGACGAGCTCGGATGGGGCCGGCTCGGCCTCCTCCAGAGTGCTGGCGATGACGGTCACGTTGGCCAGTTCAGGAATTCGCTGGCGCATCGCCTGAGAGGGCTCGATCGCGGTCACCCAGGCCAGGCGTTCGGCCAGTGGCACGGTGTGGCGACCGACCCCGGCGCCCACGTCGAGGAGCGAGCGCTGCGGCGACAGCCAGGGCTCGAGCAGGCTCAGTACGGGATCGGGAGGGGGCGCGGGTTCGGCGGGGGCAACAGCATAGGAGCCCGCCCGCCGGGTCCAGAAGTCGGTCTGAAGAGGACCCCCGGTCTGCTCCACGCGCCGTTCAACCAGGTCCCGCCAGTGCCTGGCCCAGTCGAATCCGATGAGGGGGTCCACGAGATCGATTCTAGGCGAGGCGTCCAGGCGCCCCGGGGGCGATTCCCGATCGCGTCCTCGACCCTCGCCGAGGGCGTGCCGGCCGTCGACCCCGAGCCGATCCGCCCCCCTGCTGCCGCCCACCCAGGAGCGATCGGCTCGGGCGCGGCCGCAACCCCGGCGGCCGCAGCCGCAGCCGCAGAGAACGTCCGCCAGGTCCTACCCCAGCGCTTAGACTCACCATTCGTGGCCGGCCTGCAAGGGGGCGAATTCAGCGACCTGGAGCAAGCTGCGCTTGAACCCTATTTCACCAACCTCGATCGCCCCGTGTTCGCTCTTCGAAATCTCCCCGAGGTGGTCAAGGGAGCGCTGTTCTCCCGCTACTCAAGGACGGAGAAAAGCCTGCGCCGGGTGCTGCTGGAAGAGTTTTTGGAGGAGTTGGCCGTGCCTCCCGGGAGCACGGCCGCCGCCTCCCGCGACCCTGTGGCCGCGGCTCGGGCGGAGAGTTTTTATGAGCGCGTCCTGGTCGGGTACGGAGACGACTCGGTGGCCGAGCTCGCCGGCGCCCATCTTGCGCTTGAGGGGGTGAGCACGCTCGCGGCCAAGAGCCTGGAGGGCTCCAGGATCGGAATCTCGCCGCTCGAGAAGTCAACCCGTTACGTTCGCTTCGATCGACCAGGATCCGATGGCCGAAGCCTCTACCACCGCGCCCCGGAGCTGGACCACCCAGCCTACGAGCCGTCCATGGATCGGCTCTTCTCCGCCTACTCCGAACTGCTGGAGCCCCTGATCGAGTCCATCCGCCTCCGCCACCCCCACACCGCCGATGAGAGCGAGCGGGCCTGGAGGTCGGCCACTCGAGCCAAGGCCCTAGACCTGCTCCGCGGCCTGTTGCCGGCTTCCACCTTGACCAATCTCGGTCTCTACGGCAACGGGCGCGCGCTCGAGTACCTGATCACCAAGATGGCCGCCGACCCCCTGCCCGAATGCCGCTCCCTGGCTCTGCAGATGCAGGCGGAGCTGAACTCTGTCATCCCCGCCTTCGTCCGCCGCGCGCTGGACGAGCGTCACGGCCGGCCCGCCGCTGACCGCCTGCGCGACATTCAGCAGCGCGTGGGCCGGCTGGCTCCCGCCCCCCGGCCCCGGCCTGATGCGGCCGGCGTCCGCCTGCTTGATTTCGATCCGGGCGCGGAGGAGAAGGTGGTGGTGGCGGCGCTGTTCCCACACTCCGACCTGGGCTGGGAGGAGCTTCGCGCTGAGCTCCCAGACCCTGGGGCGGTGCTGGATGCAGTTCTGGACGGGCGCCAGAACCGCCGGCAGCGGCTCCCTCGGGCCTTGGAGCAGGCGGTCTACGGATTTGAGGTGGTGGCCAACTTCGCCGCCTATCGAGATCTGCAGCGGCATCGGATGCTGAGCCAGGATCGCCAGTTGCTCGGGGTCGATTTGGGCTATGACGTACCCGAACAGCTGTCCGAATACGGTCTCCAGGACGCCTTCCGCGCGGCCATCGAACAGGCGGAATCCGCCCAGCGCCTGATGTCCTCCGCCATCGGACCAGAGCTGGCCCAGTACGCGGTTCCGCTCGCCTACCGGGTGCGTTGGTACATACGCGCCAACCTGCGCGAAATCGTCCACCTCTGCGAGCTCCGCACCACGCCCCAAGGTCACCCCGATTACCGCCGGCTGGCCCAACAGATGTTTCGGCTCGTGGCCGAGGTGCATCCGCGCCTGGCCCGCGCCGGCTTCGTCGATCTGGGGCCGGGCGACGCGTTGGAGCGACGCGCGTCCGAGCGCCGCTTGGACCACAAGCGAGAGGCGCTGGGTGAGCAGCTTTAGGGCTCCGATCCGGCACCTCCCAGGGCGGCGCGCCGGTGCCTGAGATGCAGGCCGCCGGGTCGGATCAGCAACCCCTGATGGCTGTCGGCACCCTCCTCGCGCGCTCGCTCCGCGAGGCCGGGGCCGGGCCCATCTTCACCCTCAATGGGGCCCACATCTGGGGTATCTACCTTGGTGCCACCGAGCTCGACCTGAACCTGCTGGACACGCGGGACGAGCGCTCGGCCGCGTTCGCGGCGCTGGGCTGGTCAAAGCTCACCCGACGCTTGGGGGTGGCGGCCGTCACCGCCGGACCGGGGGTCACCAACGCCATCTCCGCCCTGGCCTCGGCGCGATCCGAGGACGCGCCCATGCTGCTCCTGGCGGGGCGGGCACCGATCTCGCGTTGGGGCATGGGCTCGCTGCAGGAACTGGACCAGGTCACCTTGGTGAGTTCCCTGGTCAAATACGCCGCCACCGTGTTTGAGCCCGACCGAACTCAGGGGCTGGTCCGGGAGGCGATCGAGTCCGCGTTCGCCGCTCGCACGGGCCCGGCCTTCATCGACGTTCCGATCGACGTTTTCTTGGGTGTCGGGCGGCTGGACGAGCCGGGGGGCACGGCAGCCCAACCCCCCGGCCCGCCAGATCCAGGTCAGGTTGCGCTCGCCGCCCGGCTCCTGCGCGGGGCCACGCATCCGGTGATCGTCGCCGGCTCCGGGGTGTGGTGGGCGCATGCAGAGCAGGAGGTGGTGGAACTGGCCGAAGCCTCAGGCGCACCACTGGTCCTCAACGGCATGGCGCGGGGGATGGTCCCGCCCGACCACCACCTGTTCGCCTCCCGGGGACGCTCGTTCTGTCTGGCCAGCGCCGACGTCGTCGTGCTCGCCGGGGTGCCGCTCGACTTCAGGCTCAACTGGGGCCTACCTCCGGTCCTGTCCGAGGACGTTCAGCTCATCTACATCGACGGGGATGAGCTGCGTCACCATCGCCCTCCCTCGGCCGCGCTGATCGGAGACGTGCGGGCGTCTCTTGCCGCGCTGGCCGAAGTCTCGGGTCGCTCTTCGGCCACGGCGCCCTGGATCCAGCTCGTAGAGCAGGCGCGCTCTCAGGTGGTGGCTGCCGACGCTGACCTGGCGGCCTGCGACAGCAGCCCGGTGCATCCGGCCCGGCTCGTCGCCGAGGCCGAGCGCGCGCTCGATCCGGACGCCATCGTGGTCGTCGACGGCGGCGACTTCGGCTCCTTTGCCGGGCGCATGATCCATCGTCGAGGGCCCGGCCTCTGGCTCGACGGCGGCCCCTTCGGCTGTCTCGGCGCCGGCCTGGGCCAGGCCCTGGCGGCAAAGCTCGCTCATCCCCAGCGCCAGGTGCTGCTGCTCAGCGGTGACGGAGCCTTCGGGTTCTCGGCGATGGAGTTCGACACCCTGATCCGGCATCGCGTCAACGTTGTCTGCGTGATCGCCAACAATGGCATCTGGGCGACCGAGAAGCACGCCATGGAGGACTTTCTGGGGACCTCCCTGCTCGCCGATCTGAGGCCGCAAACGCGCTACGACCTGATGGTGGCGGCGCTCGGCGGCCACGCCGAGCTGGTCAGTCGGCCACAGGAAATACGCCCCGCCCTCGAGCGCGCCTTCGCTTCGGGGCTGCCCGCCCTGGTCAACGTGATGTGCGATCCTGAAGCCCGGTACCCGCGCTCCACGGTCCTGCTTTGAGGACTCTTGATTAAGGTGGTGAGGTGATCAGCGCCAGCCGGCCCCCCGAACCGCCCTCCGCCGCGGAGGGCTCGGAGGACTGGCGTACTGCCCAGGCCCAGTTTGACCAGGCGGCCGACCTGATCGGCCTGGAGCCGGAGATGAGGCAGATCCTGCGCGAGGTCCAGCGCGAGTTCACCTGCCACTTTCCAGTCGAGATGGACGACGGTCGGGTCGAGGTATACACCGGATACCGGGTTCAGCACAACATCAACCGCGGCCCGGCCAAGGGGGGACTTCGATACCACCCGCACGTATCGCTGGGCGAGGTCAAGGCACTGGCCATGTGGATGACCTGGAAGTGCGCGGTGGTCAACATTCCGTTCGGCGGAGCCAAGGGCGGCGTCGTGGTCGATCCCCGAGGCTTGAGCCGGCGCGAACTGGAGAAGCTGACGCGCCGATTCGCGACCGAAATCGCGGTCCTGGTCGGACCCGATCGCGACATACCCGCGCCCGACGTCAACACCGACGGACAGGTCATGGCCTGGTTCATGGACACCATCTCGATGCATCGCGGTTATTCGGTCCCGGCCGCGGTGACGGGCAAACCGGTCGAGGTCGGTGGTTCCCTGGGCCGGATCGAAGCCACCGGACGCGGGGTCATGATCTGCACCCTCGCCGCGCTCGCAGACCTCGGCATCAAGCCCCACCAGGCCCGCGTCGCGGTGCAGGGCTTCGGCAACGTAGGAAGCATCTCGGCCCGCCTGCTGGAGGAGGCGGGGTGCACCATCGTGGCCGTCTCCGACCAGTACGGCGGGGTCGCCAACCCGCTCGGCCTCTCGATCAAAGCGCTGCTCGAGCATCAGCGCAGCAGCGGCGGCCTGGGCGGCTTTGCCGGGGCCACGGATACCGACTCGGACGCGCCGCTGAGCGCGGAATGTGAGGTTCTGATTCCTGCTGCGCTGGGCAATCAGCTCACGGCGGCCAACGCCTCTGGCGTCCGGGCTCGGCTCGTGGTCGAGGCCGCCAACGGCCCCACCGCACCCGCGGCAGATGCCATCTTCGCCCAACGGGGAGTGGTCGTGGTGCCGGATATTCTCGCCAACGCCGGGGGCGTGACCGTGAGCTATTTCGAGTGGGTGCAGGATCTTCAGTCGTTCTTCTGGTCCGAGCGCGAGGTCAACCAGAAGCTCCAGTCGATCATGGAGCGTGCCTTCTCCGACGTCCGCTCGCTGGCCCAGGAGCGCTCCATCAGTCTGCGCATGGCGGCCTACGTCCAGGCCGTCGGCCGTGTGGCGCAGGCCACCCGCGATCGCGGGCTCTATCCCTGACCGTCATCGCAGAGTTGGCCGCGCACATTTCTTCGAGCGCTAGCGGGCGGCCCCCGGGGCATGCGCTCGCCGCCCGAGCCGTGGCGCCGCCGAAGCAATCATGAATCAGCTGCTGATCCATCTCGTAGACGCGTATGGCCTGGGCGCGGTTCTTCTGTTGATGGCGGCCGAGAGTTGCGGCCTGCCCTTCCCGAGCGAGGTGATCATGCCGGTGGCGGGCATCCTGGCCGCCACCGGACATCTGAACTTGGTCTTGGTGATCGGAGCTGGCACCGTCGGTAACCTGGCCGGCTCGCTGCTCGCCTACGCCCTGGCCCAGCGCTGGGGTGAGCCCCTGCTGCTCGGACCCGGACGGGTGGTCGGCATTCGCGCCCGCCATCTGGAGATGGCGGACGGGTGGTTTGAGCGCTGGGGGCTCTGGGCTGTGGGCGTGGGCCGGATCCTGCCCGTGGTCCGGACCTACATATCGTTTCCGGCCGGTTTGGCCCGGATCAATCTGCCCGCCTTTGCCCTCGTCACCGCCGCCGGCGCATTGCCCTGGTGCGCCGCCCTGACCCTGGTGGGTTACGAGCTGGGGTCCAACTATGAGCGGGTGAGCGCTCCAGTCGGCCGAGTTGCCCTCGTCGTCGCCCTCGCGCTGGCGGTTGTGATCGTGGTATGGCTCTGGCGCGGCCAGCGCCAGGAGGCGACGACCCGGGCCTGAGGCTTCTCAGTCCGGCTGTTCGCGGCGTGCGGTGGCCAGGGCGCGCTTGGCGTGATCGAGAGCGCCCGCAGTGTCTCCCCACTGCTCGAGCAGGGCCGAATAGGCCGTGTGGCAGCGAACCAGAGCTTCGGCGTCTCCCTCCGCGCGGAGCTGGCGGAGGGCCAGCTCGAAGCGTTCGCGCGCCGGTCCCGGCTCGCCTCGGAGCGCGTGAAGGCGGCCCTGCAGCATTGCGCGTCGGCCCGAGTCCGGGGCGCCCTGGGCCGCGCCCGAGGCCTCGGCCAGTGCTCTCTCGGCCGCTCCCGTGTCGCCGCGCTCGATCTCGATCTCGGCCAGCGCAAGCAGAATCTGAGCCACCCGGTGTCCGAAGCCGAACGCCTCGGCCTGGCGTGCGGAGTGGCGCAGCCACTCCTCGGCCCCGCTCCACTCCCCCAGGTGAACCAGCACCTCCCCAAGCCCCTCCTCCATCTCCGACCTGAGCATCGCGTAGCGCTTCAGTCGGCGCAGCGTCAACGCCGCTCTAAGGTGGTGCTCGGCGCGCTCGCCGTCACCCTGGGCCCCGTGCCACCGGGCCGATTCCTGGTGCCGCTCCGCCATCTGATCCAGGTCCAGGGGCGGGGGTCCGCCCAGGGCGCCCTGGTAGTGATCGCGGGCCCGGGCCCATTCCTGGGCTCGGACCAGCGACCGTGCGAGTTGGCCCTCGAGTTCGGCCTCCAGCTCTGGCTGAGGCGGATTCAGCGCTCGCGTTCTGGGAAGTGCCTCCTCTGCCATCCGTACCGCGCGCGGATCGCCCCTGGCGTCGAGCCAGCCGATCAGGGCGACCTCGGCCCGCAGCTCCATCTCGGCGTCGCCCTGGCCGGAAAAGGCGTCCCGAGCGTCCTGTAAATGTCCTTCGGCTGCGCTGAGACCGAGCTCTACCTCGGCCTGGCCCAGGGCCAGATCGAGGCGGGCGCGGACCCAGGCCGAAAGCGCTGAGCTCGCGAGCTCGCCCGCCCTGGCGACCACCGCCGCCGGGCGGCCGGCGAGCAACTCCAGCTCGAGCTCGTACAGCGATTCGGCGAAGGCCCCCGCTCCGCCCCGACGCGGCACCAGGAAGAAGGAGACGGGACGCCCGGTGCGGCGGGCGATCAGCTCCAGCGTCGGCTGTGAGGGGCGAGATCGCCCCGATTCGATCAGATGGATCGCTGCCCGGGTCACGACGCCGTCGGCCACCGCGGCCAGGGACAGCCCCGCCTCAAGTCGCGCCTGACGCACCGAACCCGCCCGCACGTCGACCCCCTTGAGGCGTCCTCGGCGCTTGCCCACGGGCGCAGTCTAGTCGCCTCCGCACCGGGCGCAAGGCCTCCGGTGCACGGATAGTTGACGCGCGCGACGGCGGTGGTGTTAACTTCACTGTCAATTACACGCCCCACAAGCGTGGTTTACTGGAGGGTTTTCCCCATGCGCAAGGTTCTTCTCGCCATCTCGGTCGCCGCCACCGCAGTTATCGTCACCGCCGCTTCCGTGTTGGCCGACGGCGTGGCCGGTTGCTGCTAGGGCACTCAGCCGGCGCGGGATAGCCCCGCCAAAAAACTTGGAATTGACGCCCGGCGGTGTAAACTGGCCGCGTGTCAACCGAAATTGGGCGGACCGCCGCTGATCGCACGCACCAGCCCCGGCGCGGGTCGCGCCGTGGTCTGGAGGTGAAGCCCGGCGCGATCCTGCAGGCGCGCACCGAGGCCGGTCTATCCCTGGCCGAGGTCGCGGCCGGCGAGGTCAGCCGCGTCGCCATCCACCGCATCGAGCGTGGCCTCTCCCGGCCCACTCTGCGCACCCTGGAGCTGATCGCCGCGCGCACGGGCCGGCCCGTGGCGTGGTTTTTGGAGGCTCCGCAGACGATCGCAGCCGCCCCCGAGGAGCTGCTGGAGCTGGAGCGGGCGGTGACCGAGGAGCGCTTCGAGCAGGCGGAGGCAATGGGGCGGGCGCTGCTCGCCGTCACCCATGATCGGACCAGCATCGCGCGCATCCAGCTCTTGGTCGGCGAGGCCCGGGTCTGGCTGGGCCGGGCCGACCAGGCCCTGGACCTGCTGGCCGCCGCGCGGCGCGAATTCGAACGCGGCGAGGATCCCCTGCGGGAGGTCGCGGCGATGGATTGGGAGGCGATGGCGCTCTGCCTGCTGCAGCGCCCTGAAGCCTTGGGCTTGGCCCAGCGTGCCCTCGCCGCCTGCCGAGGTCTGGACGTGGTGCCGGTCCCGTTGGAGGTGCGCATCCTGAGCCACATCGGCTCGGCCCACGTTTTGCGCCGCGAATGGGACGAGGCGGTGCGGATCTATGAGCAGGCGATCGAGGCCGCCGGATCGGTCCGCGACTTAAGGCGCCTGGGTCTCATGTACGCCAACCTGGCCATCGCCTACGGCTCCGCCGGTCAACCCGAGCGGGGTATCGGATTCGCCCACCGCGCCCTGGCTCTGCACCAGCTCCACCGCGACCGGCTGTCCCTGGCCCGGACCAGGAACAACCTGGCCATGATCCAGCTCCAGCTCGGACGCCTGCAGGAGGCGGAGGCGAGCGCGCTGCAGGCGCTGGCCGGGTTTGCCGAACTGGGGGTTGAGCGGGAGCGCACGAACATTCTTCTCACTCTGGCTGAGATCCAGCTCGCCCAGGGCAAATGGCGCGAATGCGCTGCGCGGCTGGACGAGGTCGAGGCCCTGGCTAGCGAGCTGCAAGAGGATCTCCCCCTGGCGACCGCCCACGAGCTCCGCGCTCGCCTGATGGAGGCGCGGGACAATTCCGAGGGCAGCGATCGCGAGTATCGGATCGCTCTCGATCTGCTTGAGCGCGCGGGCTCCAGCGAGCGCTGGGTCGAGTGCGCGGTCAACCACGCTCGTAGCCTGCGGCGCCGCGGCGAGCTCGCCGCAGGCTACGAGCTCTTGGAGCGCGCTCTGCGCCTGGGGCGGCCCCACCTGGCCGAGCAGTCCTACGGCGTCCGGTATCTGACCGGCTAGGCCGGACCTCCAGATTGGGATTGGCGATGCAGATCGGCACCGACCTCGACGACTGGGACTGCCCGACGCGGCGTCAACGTGTGCTGGCGGTGGACGACCATGGCGCCTTCCTGCAGCTGATCCGGGTCTTTTTGGGCGCGGTCGACTGCGCGGTGGAGACCGCCGTCAACGCCCAGGCGGCGCTGGAGATCGTGCGCCGGCGCCCCCCCGACCTGATCGTGGCCGACGTCCACATGCCCGGTCCCAGCGGATATGAACTGTGCCGCGCGGTCAAGCAGGCGCCCGCCACCTCGCTCATTCCGGTGGTGTTGATCAGCTCTCGAATGGGCGCACCCGAGACCATCACCGCGCTCGAGTCGGGCGCCGACGACGTCCTGCCCAAGCCCCTGGTGAGGGCCGAGTTCCTCGCGCGAGTGCGCTCCCTGTTGCGCCTGAAGCGGATCCAGGATCAACTCGACGACGTTGATCGCGTGATCGATTCACTCGCCCGGGCGGCCGCCGCCAAGGAGGGCCAGAACGCCGGTCATCTGGAGCGGGTGGGCCTGACCGCCCGTGCCCTGGGCATGCGGGTGGGCGTCACCGAGGCGGATCAGGCGACCTTGCACCGCGGTGGACTGATCCACGACATCGGTCAGATCGCCGTTCCCGACACCATTCTGATGAGGCCCGGTCGGCTGACCGTGGATGAATGGGAGCTGGTGCGCCGGCACCCGGTGATCGGGGAGGAGATCATCGCCCCGCTCCGCACCACTGGGGACCTGCGCAGCATCGTCCGAAGCCATCACGAGCGCTGGGATGGAGGCGGGTACCCGGACGGTCTGGCCGAGGAGCAGATTCCGCTTCTGCCTCGCATCATGGCCGTGGTCGATGCCTACGACTCCATGTGCTCGCCCCGCCCCTGGCGCGCTCCGCTGGAGCCGGCGCAGGCGGCGGCCAACCTGCGTCGGGGCTCGGGATCGCAATGGGATCCGGACGTGGTCTCGGTCCTGCTGGAAGACGTGGCCGGCTTCCATTCCCTGCTCGATCCGCTGAGTCTGTAGAGCTAGAGCTCCCGGCTTCGCAGGCTCAACACAGCGAGGCCGAGAACGAGCACGATCCAGACTCCAGCCCAGGCCAGGAAGGCGGGCGCCGGCGGATCGGCCACGAGGAAGGGATTGGCCGCTGCCGCCGGCCCCGCACCGTGGGCCAGGGCGAGGACGGAAGCGGGCTCCAGGGCCCAGACCGCGCCGCGCCAGAGTCCGTCGGTCGGCAGCAGCAGGCGGGACACACCGCCCACGTCGGACAGGGGAGCGTTGTGCAGAGCCAGGCCCACCCCGGCCACGATCCCGCCCACCCAGGCCATGAAGTAACAGACCAGGGAGATGATGCCGGCCGTCATCCCGGCGAGCCGGGTGGACAGGGCGAGTGAGAGGGTGAGCAGGACCAGGCCCTCGCCCATGACAAGCGCCAGGGCCGGCCAGGGGTGCGGAGGCATGTAGCCGGTCGTCAGATCAGCCGCGAGGAGCTCCAGCCAGCCCGCCGCCAGGGCGTAGAGGACGACCAGGAAGGCCAGCCCGAACCATTTCCCGAGCAGCCACTGTGCGCGATACAACGGGCGGGCCAGGATGGACAGCGCCAGGCCGCTCTCGATTTCGCCCGAGATGGAGGGCGCGGCCACCAGGATGGAACTCAGCGCGAGCACCGCGGCAAACACGAAGGTGATCAGAATCAGGATCTGGGAGGTGAGGAGCCTGACCTCGACCGCGCTCACCGGAAGACCCCGATCTCGGACCGTCCAGAGCCGGCTGTAGCCCCAGCCGGTGAGCACCACTATGGCCAGGGTCAGCAGCACCAGAGCCAGCAGGAGGCGCCGCCTGGAGGCCTCCCAGATGGTGAGTCGGGCGACGGTCATCACCGCTCTCACGGCCTGCCCAGGACCTCCATGAACCGTTCTTCCAGGCTCTGCCGTCGGGGCTCTACGGCGTACACCCGGCCGCCGAGCTCGACCACGCGCTGAACCACGCTCGGCACCTGGTCTGGCTCCAGGTTGCCGATTGTTATCCACTCGCCGTCGTCGCGCAGGTCGGCCGCAGCGGCCAGCGACGACCGCTCCGAGGGACCCAGGCCGCTGATACGGAAGCGGCACGAGTGCTGGCCCAGGAGCTCGTCCAGGGTTCCGGTCGCGATGACCTGGCCCCGATCGACCATGGCGACGCGGTCGCACACCATCTCCACCTCGGTCAGTAGGTGGGAGTTTAGAAACACGGTGGTGCCGCGCTGGCGAAGGTGGTGGATCAACTCACGAACGTCGTGGCGCCCGATCGGATCGAGCGCGCTGGTGGGCTCGTCCAGGAGTATCAGCTCGGGTTCTCCGATCAGCGCCACGGCCAGTCCCAGGCGCTGCTGCATGCCCTTGGAGAAGGTGCCCACCCGATCGCGCGTGCGCTCGCTGAGCTTGACCGCGCTCAGGGTTCGCCGGATCTCATCCGCCCAGCGCCAGCGCTCCAACCCGGACAGCTCACAATGCAGCGCCAGCAACTCGTCGGCGGCGAGCCAGCTCTGGTAGCGGAAGAGCTCGGGCAGGTAGCCGACGCGGCGCCTGGAGGCGCTTTGACGGGGAGGTCGACCCAGGATCCAGGCCTCGCCCGAGGTCTGACCGACAAGGCCCAACAGGAGCTTGACCGCGGTCGTCTTACCGGCGCCGTTGGGACCCAGGAAGCCGAACACCTCACTGGGCGGCACGGTCATGTCGAGTCCCGCCAGCGCGGCGTGACCCGAGTACACCTTGGTCAATCCGGTGGTGTGGATGGCCGGCGAGGCGGCGGCGGAGACCTCCGCCGCCCGCCTGACCTGAAGATCCAAGGGCGGCTTATCCGAGCGAGTTGGCGACGGCGATGGCGTCGTTCTGCGAGACCGTGCCCGCGACCACGTGAACCACGCCATTCGTGATCCATATCACCCCGCTGCCCAGACCGGTGTTGTCACCGACGGCGGTGCCGCTGACGCCGTGGATTGAGACCGATTGGGCCGAAGCCATGTCGGCCGGAATGGGGATGGGCAGGTTGCCGGTCGGTACGTCCAGGGAAAGGATCAGCTGTTTGAGCTGGGGCGTAAGTCCAGGCTGGGAGAGCAGGACCTGCTTCAGCTGGCTGACGCTCACCCCGCTCGAGGAGACGACCGGCGCGCGGGTCTCAGCCACGGCCAGGAAGGTCCCTGCGGTGAGCTTGCTCGGCGCCGGGGACGGGCTTCCCGCCGAGCCCAAGAATTGACTCACGTCGCCGTACACGGCGGCCTCGGCCGGTCCCACGACCACCTTGAGGGTTGATCCGTCGAGTCCGGGCGCGAAGCTGGGGGCGCTGCGACCTGCGGCTCGGGCGGCGGCCGCGGCCTTGGCCGAGCTGAAGGTGAACGTGGCCGAGGCCTGGGCCATGGTGGTGTACGCGGCCGCCTTGCCGACCAGGCTCGAGGGGAGGTAGCCCGGGTTGATGAGGCCCAGGTGCGAGGTGACGGAGGCCGCCAGGGCGGTATCGGCAGGCACCAGTTGGGGCTGGCCGCTCCATTTCACGGTGCCGTAGCTGGACAGGGAATCGAGACCGCGCAGGCTTCCGGGTTGCAGGGTGACCGGCGTCACCGTCTGCGGCGTGAAGACGCTGGTCAGGGTCTGAGCCAGGGGCGTGAACGCGAGCACGCCCACCAGGGCGGCAGCCAGGGCGGCGGCCACCAGGGGAACTCGGAGGCGGGGTCGTCGGGATCGGCGAGCGCGGGTCGGAAGCGAGATCAGAGTGCTCCGAAGCCGGACCAGCGCAGCCTGCGGATCAACCGTCGCGCCCGGAACCGCGAGTAGCTCCTGGGCCCAGCGAGCATCCTGGCCGAACTCTTGCAGTCGTTCCTGGCACTGCGAACACAGGTTGAAGTGATCCCTCCGCTCCCCGTCGAGGGAGAGCGGTTCGTCGTACATACGCCGCAGCGCGCCGTCGTCAAGGTGTCGCATCTGCCATCTCCTTCCGAAGCGCCTGCTCGGCGCGTCGGAGCAAGGTTCCAACTGAGCCCGTCCCAACACCGATGGCGGCGCCCACTTCGACGTAGCTCAGCCCGCTGTAGCGCAGGGCCAGAATGGTCGCCGCCCGACGGGGTAGGCGCGCGAGCGCCCGCCTGACCCGGGCGCGATCCTCCGCCACCTCCACAATCTGGCCCGGATCGGGCGTGAATCGTGGCTCCCGCGCCGACGCGGCAAGTTCTCGATGCTGACGCCTCCGCCGGCTCCGAATCCGGTTGAGGGCGGAGTGCGCGGCCGCGGTGTGCAACCACGCGGGGGCAAACCCGGACTGGGCCGGATACCTCCGGTGGAAGTCGATGAAGACCTCCTGGGCGACATCCTCGGCCTCAGAGCGATCGGCCAGGATGCGCAACGCGATCGCCACCACGCGGCCGTACTGAGCCACAAAGAGGCGGTCGAAGTCGCTCCCAGCGGGTTCGGACACCGCCGTCTCGAGCAAGTTGGGTTCCAGGTGGAGGCGGGCCTTCATGGTCACCTGCTCTTAAGGCACCGTGCCTGCCCCGGGTGTGACAAACGGGCTCAGGGCGCGGCGGAAGCCGCCTTGAGGCTGCGTTGGAGTTCGTCCTCGACCAGCCCGAAGTCCTTCTGGGAGAGCTGATGGAGATGGCCCTGAAAGGCCAGGGTCCAGTATTCGGGAGGCCACTTACGCACGTAGTCCATTCGGTAGGCGAGCTCGCGCGCGGGCACCCACTGCTCCTCCTCCAGAACCCGGTCGGGCCGAATCCGAACTCGCCAGGGATACGACTCGTCGCGCCGGCTGGATCGCCAGAGCGGCGTGTGGTCCTCGAACATGGGACTGGTCAGGGTCACGCTGGCGGTGAACGACGTGCGGCCGGTCACGTAGTAGAGCAGGCGGTCCCCGGGCCGCATCTGTTCGACCCGACGCCGGTGGCGGGATTTGATGCCCTGAACCGTGAATCCGAGCTCCCGGCTCTTGCGGTAGTTGTCGGGGGAGCTGACGATCATCCAGTACTGAGCCGCGCGCGATGCCTTGGCCGGCCGCCGGCGCCGGCTCCGCTCGCTCGAGGGGGGGCCGACGCTCGCCCCCGGAGTCGGCTCCGAGTCTTCCACGCCCATGATGCTATCCGGCCCTGCGTGCGGGGTGTGAACTCCTCAGTCGGGCAGGAGCGCGATCAGGTTGCGCAGCTGCACCAGATGGCCGAGCTCATGGCTCGCCAGCTGCTGGCAGACCTCGCTGAGCGACTCTTGGCCACCCTCGGGCCCGGCTCCCACCTCCTCCCAATCGGCGTCGGGCAACCCACGGAGCCAGTCCACCGTGCGCCGGCGCAGGCGCGCGAAATCATCCAGCTGGGCTCGCACCGACTCTGGGTCGGCGTCCTCAACATCCCAGGGCTGTGTCCAGGAGACATCGTCGCCAGCGGCATGGCCTGCCCTAAGCTCGCGAACCCAGGCATCACCGGTGGGCCCACCCTGGCAGAGGTGGTGGAGCACCTCCTGCAGGTTGGGGAAGGCGGGGCCGTGGCGGTATCCAAGGCGAGCCGCATCGATGCCGCCGGTCAGATCTGCGGCGCGCTCTGGCACCGAGGCCAGAAGAACGATCAGGTCCTCGCGTGAGGTCTCGGGGGCGGTCTGCACTGGATCAAGGGTAAGGCGGATTCGCCATACTGGATCGCATGGTGAGCCTTACCCAGACTCATTGCGAGGGCTGCGGCTCCGTACTGGTGCCCCAGGCCGCCTACTGCACGCGCTGCCACCGGCGGACCCGTCGAGCCCGGAGTCTGGTGCGCCTGGCGGTGAGGATGGAGATCCTGTTCGCCCTGCTCATATTTCTCATGGTCTTCGCCTTCGCCGCCTTCTACTACTACCAGTAGGGGCGCCGCTCAGCGCTGATAGACGGCTCCGCCCTCCGCCTCGGTCTTGTTCAGCCGTTTGGTCAGATGGAGGCCCTCGAGCAGGAACTCGAGCAGTGAGGCCGTGACCTCCGGGCGGTCGGGCAGGCTCAGCCTGCGCCGGGCGGCGGCGATCTCAGGCGACGAGTCGGCCGCCGCCGCGTAGGTGTCGGCCGGCAAGCCCTCGCCGGCCTCGACCGCGGTCCCGCCCTCGAACCCGGCCAGGAGCTTCTCGAACTGCCCGGCGGCGAAGTGCCGGGAGAATACAGCCGAGACGGCCGCGTTCTGAATCCGCTGCACCACCTGCTCCTCCTTGCCCTCGTCCAGAGCCTCGATCTCGATCCTGCCCGCGGTCGAGGCGGCCAGGAAGGGGAGGTCGGAGATCCGCGGCACAGCCAGGCGCTCGTGCAGGCGCAGGGCTCGCCGAACCGCGTTCGAGGTCAGATTCTCGTAATTGCCGATCGACATCCGGACCGACACCCCCGAGCTCTGCGAGATGCGCGGGCTACGCCGGGCAAGGTGCGTGATCTCGGCCACGACCTCCTTCATGAAGCCGGGAATCAAGACTTCGACCTCTTTGGGTGGGGTGGCCGCCTCGGTCTCCATGATGCTGATCTCCTGCGACAGCAGGGGCGGGTAATGGGTTCGAATCTGGGAACCGAACCGGTCCTTGAGGGGCGTGATGATGCGCCCGCGCGAGGTGTAGTCCTCGGGATTGGCGGAGGCGACGAGCATGATGTCGAGCGGCATGCGGACCAGGTATCCGCGGATCTGCACATCCTTCTCCTGCATCACGTTGAGCAGGCCGACCTGGATGCGCTCGGCCAGGTCGGGAAGCTCGTTGATGGCGAAGATGCCGCGGTTGGTGCGTGGGATCAGGCCGTAGTGGATGGTCAGCTCGTCGGACAAGTAGCGCCCTTCGGCCACCTTGATCGGGTCGACCTCGCCGATCAGGTCAGCGATTGAAATGTCGGGTGTGGCGAGCTTCTCCGCGTATCGTCGCTCGCGCCCGAGCCACGTCACCGGCGTGGCATCGCCCATATCCGCCACCTTCTCGAGGCAGCTCCGGCAGCTGGGTTGGAAGGGGTGGTCGTTGATCTCGCAGCCGGCGATTACGGGTGTCTCCTCGTCCAGCAGATCGACCAACCCGCGCATCAGGCGACTTTTGGCCTGGCCCCGCTCGCCGAGCAGGATGACGTCGTGCCCGGACAGAATCGCGTTGGCCAGCTGTGGGAGGACTGTGTCCTCGTAGCCGACGATACCCGGGAAGAGGGGGCCGGGCAGGGCCAGACGGCGCATCAGGTTGCGCCTCAGCTCCTCCTTCACCGTCTCTCGCCCGTGGCCGCTGGAACGCAGCGCCCCGATCGTGGCCGGTCCCTGAAGGCTCACCAAGCCAATATAGACTGGACCGAAGTGATCGGCCCCCCCCTGGGATTGAGGGACCGCTACCGCCGAGCGGCGGCGGCCGGGCGGCCGCTGATCGGAGGTCATCGGGGGGACCCGGCGCGCCGTCCGGAGAACACCCTGTCGTCCTTCAGTTCCGCCCTTGATCTGGGCGTCGACCTGATCGAATGCGACGTCCATCTGTCGGCGGACGGGGATCTGATCGTGATCCACGATCACACCCTGGACCGGACCACCGACGGCAGCGGTCTAGTCGTCGCTCACCGTACGTCCGAGCTCCGCCGGCTGGCCGCCGGCGAGGGCGAGCGCCTGCCCCTGTTCTCTGAGGTGTGCGAGCTGGTGCGGGGCCGGGCCGGCCTGTGCGTGGAGCTGAAGCAGCTTCCCGTCGCCTATCCCGAGTTGGAGGAGAGGGTGGTGGAGGCACTGGCACGGCACGACCTCCTCGACGATTGCGCGGTCATCTCCTTCTGCCATCGCTCGGTGGCGAGGGTGCGCGAGCTGGAGCCGCGACTGCAGGGCGGATTGCTCCTGGTCTCGCGCCCGATCGATCCAGTGCGCATCCTCGAGGAGGCCGGCGCGCAGATCTATTCCCCCCACTGGAGCGCGACCGATCCTGAGCTCATGAATGCCATCCGCGCGTCCGGCGGCGTGGTCGGCACCTGGACGGTAGACGATCCGACAGCCGTGGGATGGAGCCGGCATTGCCCTCCCGACTCCCTCTTCACCAACCATCCCGAGGAGCTGATGGCGGAGTTCGCCCTCTGACCTCAGAATCGGAACTCGCAGTGGGAGCGCGCCGGACGCGTTACGGGCCCGGCATCTCAGGCGTTGGGCTTGTCGTATGTGGTCGCGGAGGCGCGCGCCTTGCCCGATGACAAGCCGTCGTTCGAGCAGCTCTACCGGGGCCTGCTTCAGCGCATATACGCCTACGTGCGTTCGCAGGTCGGCAACGCCGCCGACGCCGAGGATGTCACCGCGCAGGTGTTCATCAAGGCCTATCAGGCCTATCCCCGATATGAATCGCGCCGGGCCACCCCCGATGCCTGGGTCTTTCAGATCGCGCGCAATGCGATCGCAGACCACCACCGGCGCCGGGCCCGCCAGGAGCGACTGGCGGCAGCCGTCGCAGGAGCGGGTCAGCCGGAGCAGGACCCGGCTCAGATGGCCGAGGGCCGCATGCTCCAGGCCCAACTCTGGGCGGCGGTCATGAAGCTCGGTCGGCGTCAGCGTGAGGCGGTCGCCCTGCGCCATCTCGGACTGAGCTTTGCCGAGGTGGGCTCGGTTCTGCAGTGCAGCGAGGACGCCGCCAAGATGCTGTGCCATCGTGCCCTCAAAGCTCTGCGCCATCACCTGGGAGAGGAATCCGATGGCGCCTGAGCCGAGCCTGGAGACGCGCCTGGCGGGGCTGATGAGCTCATTGCGGCCCCGCCCCGGCTTTGAATCCGAACTCTGGGGGCGTCTCAATCGCGGTTCTCGCTGGCGACTGGTCGCCGCTGGCTGGGGCCGGCCCCGCCTGTACGCGCCGCTGGCGGCGGCCACCCTGTCCCTCCTCGTGCTGGCCGCCTTCGCTGCGCACTCTCTGGTGTCTTTAGCTCCCACCGGCTCCTATGGGGTCCTGCCCCCACCCAGCGTCGGGGCGGCGATCGAACTTGATTCGACCCTGCCAGACGCCGTTCCAAATACCGGCACCGGAGCGCCTGTCGGGCCCGTGGCGTATTTCGGACCGGCCAATCTGAGCCTCGCCCCGGGCCTCAGCGTCCACGCCCCGGGTCGCCTGCCCGTTTTCCGCTATACCGAGCCGTCGCCTCAGCGATTGGCGCAACTTACCCGCCAGCTTGGCTCCGGCGGGGTTGTCCTGGGTAGCGCCGCGAGCGGCCGGGAACCGATCTTTCAACTCCAGGCCCCGCCCTCCATCCCTGCGGCGCCGCCCCCGCCCAGGCTCCAGGCCCAGACCCTGGCCCTGGGCTTTTTGGACCGGCAGGGGGTCATCGCCAACTGGGCTCAGGACGTGAGCGTGGAAGTGACCTCTGGAGCTGCCATGGTCCATCTGATCCGGCAGTTCCAGGTGCCGGGCGTGGGTTGGCGCCCCGAGGTCGACTCCAGTGGCACCTCAGCTGGTGCCGACGTGGAGTTCCTGGGCGATCGGGTGGCTCGGGCGGAGGCGCCGGTTCCCGCGGCACTGGAGCGCGCGGACTACACGTCCAGGCCCCAGGCTCAGGTGCTCGCTGCCGCCCTCAAGGACGCGCCCGAGATCGGCGGCACCAGCCTGTGGTCGCCCCCGCACGTGGTGCTAGACCACAGCCGGCTCGTGTACCTCGCCGTCTCGGCTGGAGACCGCGGATTCTTTGAGCCCGTGTGGCTCTTCACCGGCAGCTTCGAGGTCGACGGGATCCGCTATCAGAAGCGGGTTCTGGTGCCGGCGGTCGCCGCCGTCGGCTGAGCTTCAAGGCTTAAATCCGAGCCGAGGCGTAGCCACGGTCGATAAACTCCCAGTCCATGGGCAAGAAGCGGCAGCAGATGCGGCAGGTGCGCCAGGTGCGACCGAAGGCGTCTGCCCTGGCCCCCACCGGCGCCGATGCCAAACGCCAGAGAGAGCGCTACGTCGCCTCGGGCGGCCTGCTCCAGGGGTATGCACCCGAGTTCGTACTCCGGCTGGGTTATTACGCTGCGGCCCTGAGCGCGGTCTGCCTGGTGGTGCTGATCGTGATCCTGGTCCTGCATCCCTGGGGCTGGCCGGTCGGGGTGGTCGCGGCCGTCGTCTGGCTGGTGCCGATAGCCTTCGCGGCCAGTTTCATAGTGCCCGGTTTTCGGCTCGCCCGCGGCGACCGCCGCCGGGAGCCGCGCATGGTTCAGGGCCAGCTCATCGGCGCCAGCCCGATCAGTAGTTCGATCGGGCTGGGCATGCTCATCGTGCGCACCCGAGGTGGCCAGGAGCAGTACCTGGTGGAACCTCAAAAGCTGTCCCGAGTGCCTGGCAATCAAGTCACGGTGATGTTGACCGTGACTCCGGCACTGCGCCACGTCCGGAGTCTGGGAATCATGGGCCAGAGGCTGGTACCGAGGCCGGAACAGCCGGTCCCGGCCGTGGTGCGCCAGATGCGCTGGCTTCCCCTCATCACCCCGGTCGTGCTCTCCATCGTCGCCATCGCCGCTGACGACTTGGTGGCCCTGCTGCCCATATTGACGAGCAGCTCCATCCTCCACGCGCTCCTGGCCCTGATCTTGGGCGCAGCCCTTGGAGGCGCCGTTTTCGCGGCCTCCATGTTTTACCAGCGGCGCATGCAGGCGCAGGTCGCCGCCCTGATGCCGGGTGGGGTGGGCTGATGGCGGGTGAGGTGCCGATCACCGAGGCCGGGCTGGAGCATATTCAGGCCGAGCTCGAGCAGCTGATCACGGTCCGACGTCCAGACATCATCGCCAAGATCAAGGCGGCCCGCGAGCACGGCGATCTGTCCGAGAATTTCGAGTATCACGCCGCGCGGAACGAACAGTCCTTTCTCGAGACGCGAATCAAAGAACTCGAGAACATAGTCAAAAACCACGTCATCATCCAGCCCTCGGCCGACTCCGATGTGGTCTCTCTTTTGAGCACGGTCACGGTGACAGAGGGCGACGGCCCCGAGGAGACATATCACCTCGTGGGTTCGGCGGAAGCCGACCCCGGGGCGGGCCGGATCAGTTCCGAGTCTCCCATCGGCAGCGCCCTGGTCGGACGGCGCAGCGGTGAAGAGGTGACGGTGGTCACCCCTGGTGGCGAGACCTATCAGCTTCGCATCGTCCGAATCGCATAGCCGACGGCGGGCCGAATTCTCCGCTCGACTGGCCGAGCGTGGGATCGATACCGCCTTCGTCTCCGATCCGGTCAGCGTCGCCTATCTGAGCGGATTTCACTGCGAGCCTCACGAGCGTCTGCTGGCGCTGGTGTTGCGAGGGGACGATGCGACGCTGGTGGTGCCGGCCCTGGAGGCGGAGAACGCCGCCCAGGCGGTATCCGGCGTCGGCATCCAGGCCTGGCAGGACGGGCAGGACCCGGGGGTCGAACTGAGCTCGCTCCTCAGGCATCCCCGATCCCTGGGCGTCGAGGCGGAGAAGATCTCACTGGCCGGGTCGGAGCGGGTCCGGAACTGGGCGGCCGGCGCGGAGTTGATCGACGTCGGCGCTGAATTGACGCGTCTGCGCCGGATCAAAGGTGCGGACGAGATCGAGCTCTTGGAGCGGGGGGCTCTGATCACGGACCGGATCTGGGAGGCGCTGAGCCCAAGTCTGCGGCCCGGAGTCAGCGAGGTCGACCTGGCGCTCGAACTGGCGGCGCAGATCCGGCGGGCCGGGGCCGAGGAATCGTTTCCCGCCCTGGTCCAGAGCGGCCCGAACTCCGCCCTGCCCCACCTGGGACCGCAGCCGCGGCCTCTGGGTCGGGGCGAGCCGGTGCTTTTGGATTTCGGCGCGGCCTGGGGTGGATACCGGGCTGACCTGACCCGAATGGCCGTCCTGGGTGAGCCCGACCGACGTCTACTCCAAGTCCACGAGGCGGTCCTGGCGGCCCATGACCACGCCCTCAGCGTCATCCGCCCCGGTCAGACTGCCGGCGGGGTGGACCGCGCCGCACGCTCGGTGCTGGAGGATTTCGGTCTGGGGCCCAACTTCATCCACCGTCTCGGTCACGGCCTGGGGTTGCAGGCGCACGAGGAGCCGAGCCTGGAGCCCGGCTCAGAGCTCGTCTTGGAGCCAGGCATGGTGATCACGGTCGAGCCCGGGGCCTACTTTGCGGGGTGGGGCGGAGTCCGAATCGAGGATTCGATCGTGGTGACCAAGGACGGATCGCGCCGCCTCACGCACTGCCCCACGGGCTTAACCGTGCTTCCGACGGCGTAGGCTCTCGGCATGGAGCGCGCCCAAGTCCCGCCCCTGGCGCCGGGCCTGCGCCACACGCGCCAGCGCCAGCTGGTCTGGGATGCGGTCCACGCCCTGGGCGGACACTGCTCGGCCGAGGAGATAACCCTGCAGGTGCAGCGCGGCGAGCCCGGGCTGGCGCGGAGCACCGTGTACCGTGCCCTCGACGCTCTGGCCAGCTCGGGAGCCCTGCACGCGGTTCGCTTCGGCGAGGGTCCAGTGCACTACGAGGTCGCAGGCGAGGACCACCAGCACGCGGTATGCCAGGTCTGTGGTGGCGTTCTGCATATCGAGCACGAGCTCGTCGCCGACCTCGAGAGCCACCTCGAGGCCCGCCACCACTTCACGCCCATGCGCACGGACGTGGTGGTCATCGGGGTCTGCTCCGAGTGCGCTCGGGCCCGTCCCCGGGCCCGGACCAAGGCCTCGGGCGGCCGCCGGCGCAACCTCGCCCACGTCCATCACGAGGACTGAGCGCTATTGCGACTGGGTCGCAACAGGGAGTGGGTTGGGCTAGTATTGAGGTGTGACCCAGCGCTGCATTGAATACGTTCTGAGCGCGCCTCAGACGGCTATCGCCCATCGTCGCCGTCGAATGGTTGTCGCGACGCGTTTGCGACAACGTCGACGTCCGGGGGGCGCTCGCTAGGCATGCTGGGGCGATTGTGGACCCGATTCGACGGTGGCGAGCGCCGCCGCCTGGGTGGATTCATGGCCCTGGTGGCGCTGCTCCACGTTGCCGGCTTTGGCCTGCTGCTCTACTACGGACTGGATCACCCCGCGTTCCTCGGCCTGGGGGGATTGGCATACACATTCGGTCTCCGCCACGCGTTTGACGCCGATCACATCGCGGCCATCGACAATTCCACCCGCAAGCTTCTGCATGAGGGACGGCGTCCCATCGGGGTCGGATTCTTCTTCTCCATCGGTCACTCCACGGTGGTCCTGCTGATCGCGCTGGGGCTTGGATTCGCGGCCCGCTACGTGGTGCAGAACCTCGTCACATCAAGCGGGCAGCTGCACGCCATCGGCGGCCTCCTGGGCACCGGCATCAGCGGCGCGTTTCTGATCCTGATCGGGATCCTGAACCTCTTCGTCCTCTTGGACATCGCGCGGGTCTACCGTCGCATGCGGCAGGGTGGATACGATCGAGACTCGCTGCGCCAGGAACTGGTCGCAGGGGGGCTGATGACTCGCCTGTTCGGGCGCCTCTTCGCGCTCGTCCGGCACAGCTGGGACATGTATCCCATCGGCTTCCTTTTCGGCCTCGGGTTCGACACCGCATCGGAGGTGGCATTGCTCGCTATCTCTGCCGGCGTCGCCGCTCGCGGGCTCCCTCTGGTCGCCGTCCTCGCCCTGCCCCTGATCTTTGCCGCCGGCATGTCTTTGATGGACACCGCCGACGGGGCCTTCATGGCTAAGGCCTATGCCTGGGCCTTCTCCAATCCAGTCCGTAAGGTGTTCTACAACCTGACGGTGACCGGCCTGTCGGTCTTTGTGGCGTTGCTTGTGGGAGGGGTGGAGGTGGGCCAGATCCTGATCCAGGTGACCGGGGTTCGGGGTCCTGGCGTGAGCTTCATCTCCCGCCTCGACCTGGGATCGCTCGGATTCGTGATCGTAGGCGCGTTCATCCTGACCTGGGCGGTGGCGCTGGCCATCTTCAAGCTCCGCCGAGTCGAGGAGCGCTGGGGAAAGCTGGTCGCCGGCGAGTGAGGCGGCTGGAGCGCGCCCGCCGGGCGCGCTCTAACTGATCCCAGCCAGGAGTTGATCCGGATCCACCCAGGCGGTGAACACGTGCTCGCTCGGGCCGGACTGGAGCATCGTGCCCGCCTCCTCTCGACGTACCCCGAGCTCACCCCCGGGCATCAGGACCCTGATCTCGTCTCCGCAGTAGCCCAGATGCATGACCAGCGCCGCCACGGCCGTGGCCGAACTGCCGCTGGCCAGGGTGCGACCCGCGCCACGCTCCCAGATCTCGATCCGGATCCGGTCCCGAGCCAGCACCTCGACCAGCTGCACGTTGGTTCGGGCCGCCCCAAAGCGCCGGTGCCGCTCAAGTCCGGGCCCGAGCTCCAGGCAGCGTTCGGCCGAGACCGGTTGGTCGAATACGACGCAATGGGGATTGCCAATTCCGACCAGCCGGCAGCGCACCCTCCCGGCCGGGGTGCCAAGGTGCAGCCAGCGGTCGGGATCGAAGGTCGGCCGTCCCATCTCCACTTCGCAATCAATGCCCCGGGGACGCCGGGCCAGGATCCGGACCGGATTGGCGCGATCCTGCGTGCGGAGGTCGAAGGTTGAGGGGGCTCCGTGCTCCAGAACCGCGTGACAGGCCGCGATGCGCAGGCCGTTACCGCTCTTCTCCGCCTCCGAGCCGTCGGGGTTGAAGATTCTGAGCGCCATCGATGAGGGATCGAACAGGAGCAGCCCATCGGCTCCCAGGCCGAGATGACGGTGGCAGAGCTGACGCACCACCGAGGAGAGCTGGGACTGATTCAGGGTCGGGATCCACGAGCGCTCGAGGACGAGGTAGTCGTTTCCCAGCGCCTGGTATTTGTCCAGGCGCCAGGGGCCGGCGGGGGAGGTGCGAACAGGCATCAGCGGTCCCCCATACAATGACGGATTACATGCTGCACCTCATCACCTGGCCGGCCCAGCGTCTGACGCAGCTACCCGCCTGCTTCTGTAACTGAAGCGCGGTCGGCGGGCCGGCGAGCCCGCCAGCTAGGTCCATCTGTTCTTCCGGACCATTTCTTTCGTTCATCTCTTCCACAGTGGGGGTATCTCATCCAATGTCAGATCAATACGCGAACGCGCAGGCACTGGTGTCCACGGAGTGGGTTGCATCGCATCTCGGGGACGATTCGATCCGTCTCATCGAGGTCGACGTCAACCCCGACCTGTATGCGGCGGGCCACATACCCGGAGCGACCGGATGGGACTGGCACCGTGACCTGCAGGATCCCGTGATGCGCGACCTGGCCAGCCGCGAGGCCCTGGCCACCAAGCTGGGTGAGGCCGGAGTCGGGCCCACCACCACGGTTCTGCTGTACGGCGACAGCAACAACTGGTTTGCGGCCTACGCTTACTGGGCCCTGCGCTACTACGGACTGGACCAGGTGAAATTGGTCAATGGGGGTCGGGTCAAGTGGGAGGCCGAGGGCCGCGCCTATTCCTCCGAGCAACCCAGCGTGGCCGCGACCAGCTTCCAGTTTCCCAACCCCGTCCGCGACCAGTTGCGCGCATTCCGCGACCAGGTCAAAGAGCAGATCGGGCGCTCCGCCCTGGTCGACGTGCGCTCGCCGGGCGAGTTTTCCGGCGAGTTGCTGGCGCCGGAGAACCTCCCCCAGGAGGGAGCTCAGCGCGGAGGCCACATCCCCACGGCGGCCAACATCCCCTGGGCGCAGGCGGTGCGCGAGGACGGGACCTTCAAGACGGCCGAGGAGCTGCGGGGCTTGTACGGCGGCAAGGGCGTCGGTCCAGACCGGCCGGTGATCGCCTACTGCCGGATTGGCGAGCGTTCGGCGCACACCTGGTTTGTGCTCTCCGAACTCCTGGGCTATCCCGACGTCCGCAACTACGACGGGTCGTGGACGGAATGGGGCAGTTCAGTCGGGGTGCCGATCGAGAAATAGCCCAATCGGGGGCGGCCTGCGCCGCCCCCGAACGCGGTCGGCGTAGGCTTGGCGGGCGTGACCGACTGGCTCTTCATCGACGGTTCGAGCCTGATCTTCCGTGCCTTCCACGCGCTGCCGCGCTCGATCCGGGCGCCGGACGGGACGCCGGTCAACGCCACCCGCGGCTTCCTCGACAATCTCTCCCGGCTTTTGCGGGAGCGCGGCCCGCGAGGGCTGGGGGTGGCCTCCGACAGTGACTGGCGTCCGGCCTGGCGGGTGGCGCTGATCCCCTCCTATAAGGCGCATCGAGTCCAGGAGCCAGTGCCATCTGAGCTCGAGCCCCAGTTTCCCCAGATCCACGCCATCCTGGCCGCGGCGGGCGTGCCCTTTGTGGGCGCGGCAGGTTTTGAGGCCGAGGACGTGATCGCAACCTGGACAGACCGCGCCGGCGAGGAGGCGAAGATCGAAATCGGCAGCGGGGATCGAGATCTCTTCACTCTGATTCGAGGCGAGCGCGTGCGCGTCCTGTACCCGGAGCGGGGCGGTCTGGCGGTGGTGGACGACGGTGAGGTCGAGCGCCGATATGGCGTACCCGCGCATCTCTATGGCGACTTCGCCATCCTGCGCGGAGATCCAAGCGACGGTCTACCCGGACTGCCCGGCGTGGGGGCCAAGCGGGCGGCGGAGCTGGTCATTCGACACCAGGGCCTGGAGGGGCTGCTGGGTTCGGGCGTCCTGCGCCCAGAGGCATGTGACTATCTGCGTCGAGCCGAGCAGGTGGTGAGACCCCGCAGCGATCTCGACCTGGAGCTCCCGCCCCTGATCGCGCAGGCCACCACCGATGCCGACGGCGCCCTGGAACTCGGGCGTCGCTGGGGCGCCGAGGGTCCGGTGACCCGGCTGCTCGAGATTCTGACCCGGATTCGCTCATAGGTGGCGGGATTACGAAAGCCTGATCCGGATCGAAGATCCCTCTGATCATCGGCTCTCAACATGGCCACATGAATAAGTCCACAAAAATCGTGACCGGCTCTGTCGTTGGTCTGGCCGTGGCGTGCGGTGCGGTTGTGATCACCGCCCTGGCCAGCGGATTCGATCCCCTGGCCCACCATTCCTCCCCATCGGCATCGGTCTCGCCCCCGCCAGCTCCCACCGGCGCACCACGGCGCCCGTTCCCTGCCCCAGGCGGCCTTGGGCGCGGCGCGAGCCAGGCCATCCTCCAGGCCGAGGCGAGCGTGGTTCAATCCACGCCAGCCCAGCTCGGGGCCGATTTTAGAGCCGGCCAGACCCTCGCCCAGGTGGCTGCGCAAAAGGGCATCTCCCTCTCCCAGTTCCAGGCCTCATTTGTGGCCGCGGTGACTCCCCTGCTGGCCGCCGACGTGAGCAACCAGAGCTTGACCCAGGCCCAGGAAACGCTTCTGCTGAAGCGATTTCAGAGCGAGACGCTGCCCCCGAACTGGAACCGGAGCCGAGTCCGGATCGCCCCTCAAGCCACCCCGGTCCCGGCCAGCTGACCCGAGCCCGGCGGATTGGGCGCAACAAATGTGCCACGATCGGCTGCAGGGGTGGATTTAAAGGGAAGACATGGGTGATGACCTGAGCCGCATTCTGGCGGCGGATCCGGAGGCCGGTCTGGAGCTTCTGCTGCGCCACTTTCAGGATCGCGTCTTTTCCTTTTCTCTCGCCCTGTGCGGTGATCGCGGCGAGGCCGAGGAGGTCACCCAGGAAACCTTCATCAGCGCTTGGCGGGCGCTGCGCCGGTGGCCGGCGCAGCGCCGGGCCGAGCTCACGCCTTCGCCCTGGCTGAATCGCATCGCCCTCAATCTGGTACGGCGCCGGCGTCGGCGGCGCCCGGATCTGGAGTTGCTCGAGGCGGGGATGAGCGGCGGCATCGAACCGGCGATGCAATTCGAACAGCGCGGCCGTCTCGATCGCCTGGCGGGTCTGGTTGCCGCGCTGCCCCCCGCCCAGCGCGACGTCATCGGCCTGCGCTGCGTGGCGGGCTTGAGCTATCGGGAGGCGGCCCTGATTCTGCGCCGGCCCGAGTCCACCCTGCGCTCGGATCTGCATCGCGGGCTCGCCACCCTGCGTCGGCGCCGCGCTGCGGTGCTGGACCTGGAGGTGGTGTGAGTGGATGAGCTGCTGGCCGAACTGCATCGGCTGGGCCGGGAGCAGGCTCCGTCCAGCCTGGGGCGCCGGGTCTTAGAGGGCGCCGGCCTGGCCGATCAGAGGGCTCGAATGTCCTCTCCCATCGGGGACTTCTGGGTTCTGTTCAATTCGAGGGGATTGCGCTCGCTGGTCAGGGTCGACCGAATTCTGCCAGCGGTGCGCGAGGTCGAGCTCCCGGCCGAGCTGGCTC
>Ga0307372_10001976_pt1 | contig 34694 bp, 31 predicted proteins | sample OX1MG_FD_202533 | JGI IMG/M metagenome (GOLD analysis project Ga0307372, IMG submission 202533) | Soil microbial communities from Risofladan, Vaasa, Finland - OX-1 | ecosystem: Environmental > Terrestrial > Soil > Coastal area > Acid sulfate soil | place: Finland: Risofladan, Vaasa | collected... | reverse complement strand
TGCCCGCGATCTCAGCCTCGCGCTGCTCCCGCTCAGGGGCCGGCATCGTCCGCAAGCTCACGCTCATAGCAGGAACCCTAGACTAGAACGACTGTAGAACTAAGTTATTTTAGCTTCTCCACTAAGCTCCCGTGACGACTACCTCGTAAGGAGACTGAGATGGAGTATCGCCCTCTGGGCAGAAGCGGCTGCGTCATATCGACGCTGGCTCTGGGCACGATGACTTTCGGCTACGAGACGGACGAGAAGGAGTCCTGCGCCCAGCTCGACTGCTTCGTGGAGGCCGGCGGCAACCTGATCGACACCGCGGATGTCTACAGCGCAGGCGCTGCCGAGGAGATCATCGGCCGCTGGTTGGTATCTCGGCCTGAGCTACGGCGCGACGTCGTGCTGGCCACCAAAGGGCGGTTCGCGCTGGGAAAGGGGATCAACGCCGACGGCCTGTCGCGGCGGCACCTGGCGCACGCGCTCGACGATTCGCTGCGCCGCCTCGGCGTCGAGACGATCGACCTGTACCAGGTTCACGGCTTCGACCCGCTGACCCCGCTCGAGGAGACGCTGCGGTTCCTCGACGATGCGGTGCAGGCGGGGAAGATCCTCTATGTGGGCCTCTCGAACTTCACCGGGTGGCAAGTGCAGAAGATGGTCGACCTCGCGGAGGCGTGGAAGGTTACCCGTCCGGTCACGCTGCAGCCGCAGTACAACTTGCTGACCCGCGAAACCGAGTGGGAGATCGTGGCTGTGTGCCAGGCTGAGGGACTCGGCCTGCTCCCCTGGTCGCCGCTGGCAGGCGGCTGGCTGACCGGGAAGTACACGCGCGACGAGCGGCCGGCCGGGGCGACGCGGCTCGGCGAGGACCCCGAGCGCCAATTCCAGGCGTACGACCGGCGCGGCCGGCTGGAGCAGACCTGGCAGGTGCTCGACGAGGTACGCGCCGTCGCGGCCGGGCGAGGCGTGTCGATGGCCGAGGTCTCGCTGGCCTGGCTCGTCGACCGACCCGGGGTGAGCTCGGTGATCCTCGGCGCGCGCACGGTCGAGCAGCTCAACGAGAACCTCAAGGCGGCGGGCCTGCACATCACCCCCGGCGAGACCCGCCGCCTCGACGCCGCCAGCGAGCTCACGCCCGCCGACTACCCGTACGGAGGCCCGGGGAGCCAGCAGCGGTCGCGAGCCGTGCCGGAACCCCAGTTGAGCTGACAGTTAGCACCAGTTCGTGGAGCTGCGTCGAGTCACCGGTTCACGCGGCCGCGCGCTCGCCATTCGGCCTGCGGCGCACGGTGGCCTCCGCGATCGCCGGCGGGTCCCAGCCGGCGTCGGCAGAGTTCACGTCCCGGCCCGGCTCGACGATCTCGTCGATCCGGTCGAGCGTGGCGTCGTCGAGTTCGAGCGACGCGCCCGCAACCGTCTCACGCAGCTCCTCGACTGTGTGCACCTCGATGATCGCGGCGGTGACCGCCGGATGCGCGACCGTGAAGGCCATCGCCAGGTGGGCGAGCGAGACTCCTTGCTCCTCGGCGAGCCGCGCGAACTCGCGCACCGATTCCACTTTGTCTTGGTAGCCGCGCGCGGAGGGCTTGGCATGCGGCGGCCGGTTGCTCCCTTCGAGCCACCCGTTCGCCAGCGGGAACCAGACGACGACTCCCATACCATAGCGCTGGCAGGCCGGCAGGACCGATCGCTCGATCCCCCGGACCAGGAGCGAATACGGCGGCGCCTCGCAGCGGAACCTGCCCATGCCCCGGCGCTCGGCCACCCATTGCGCCTCCGCGATGAGATCTGCCGGGTACGTGGAGGAGCCGAAGGCACGGATCTTGCCCTGGCTGACGAGATCGGTCAGCGCCGAGAGCGTCTCCTCCATGTCCGTCGCCGGGTCCGGGCGATGCATCTGGTAGAGATCGATATAGTCGGTGTCCAGGCGCCGCAGGCTCGCCTCCACCGCCTGGGCAATCCATCTGCGCGAGTTTCCGCTGCGGTTGAGGCCCTCGCCCATCTGCTTGTTTGCTTTCGTCGCCAGGATGACTTCGTCGCGCCTTCCCTTCAGGGCTTTGCCGACGATTTCCTCGGACTCGCCGTAGCTGTAAACGTCAGCGGTGTCGATGAAATTGATCCCGCTGTCAAGCGCCTCGTGGATGACCCTGATGGACTTGTCGTGATCCGGGTTACCCCAGGCGCCGAACGACATCGCGCCGAGGCAATATGCGGACACTGTCATGCCGGTTCCGCCGAGCACACGGTAGCGCATTGACCCTTGCATTTCCAACGTCCTTTGCTAGTAAACAAAGTGAATTATCCCGCAGGCTATTCCCTAGCTATCAGCAGTTAGCCCACCGGGCTATCGAGTGGAAGAGAGGCATCATGCAGGTCCGCGGACGGGCGTTTCGTTTCGGAATACAGCTGCTCCCCCAGCGAGTCACCTGGCCGGAGTACGCGTCCGCCTTGCAGGCTGTCGAGCGGCTGGGCTTCGACACTGTCTGGGTCTTCGACCACTTGCTTCCCTATTGCGGCCCCGACGGCGACGCTTGCTTCGAGACCCTCACGACGCTCGGCGCCATGGCCGCCCTGACGACCCGGGTTCGCTTCGGGGTCCTCGTGAACGGCGTCCTCTACCGGGACCCGGCAACCCTCGCCAAGGGCGCCGCGACAGCCGACCAGATCAGCGGCGGACGGCTCGAGTTCTCGCTCGGCGCAGCGTATGCCCGGCGCGAGTTCAAGACCTACGGCCTGCGGTATCCCGCGCTGGCGGAGCGCTACGAGCGGCTCGACGAGGCGCTGCACATCGTGAAGTCGCTCTGGACCCAGACACGCACGACGTTCGAGGGGCGCCACCACCGCGTCGACAACGCACCGTGCGAGCCGAAGCCGCTGCAACTGCCTCACCCGCCGATCATGGTCGGGGGTTCGGGTGACGGCGCGCTCCGCATCGCCGCGAAGCACGCTACCAGCGTCAACTTGTATGGGTCCGCCGAACTTATCGCGGAACGTGCCACCCTGCTCAAGAGCTTCTGCAGCGAGTTCGGGAGGGACTTCGACGAGATCGAGCTGTCCGTGCACGGCGACCTCGCGCTGGGGACGACCCATGCCGCCGCCGAGGCCATGGCAGCTCGTGCCGCGACCGCCCAGGGGTCCGACCTCGACAGCCAGCGGGACAGCTGGATCATCGGCACCCCAGACGAGGCGGTCGACCAGCTCCGCCGCTACGCCGAAGCCGGCGTCTCCCACTGGATCCTTCACCTCAACGCGCCCTTCGATCTGCCGCTGCTTGAGCTGCTCCGCGACGCTGTCGTCCCAGCATTTCGCTGAGCCCGGCCGCACGATGGCGTCGAGGCCGTCAGAGCCTGGCTACGCTCGTGCCGCGATCCTCGACGACCGGCTCCGGGAGCGCGCCTCCCACTGCGGTGGCGTCGAGCAGACTGCCCCACCACGGCTGCGGTTCGGTGCGAACAGGCTCGCCGCTGGCGGCCGCCTGGTGCAGACACAGGGAGAGATAGTGGTCCTGTGACGCGTCCGCCAGGCCATAGAACGCCGGCCCGCCCTGCGCGTACCGTCCCATCTGCTCGATGCAGGTGGCGATGGCAATCTCGTCATCCGACAACCGGGCTCCAGGGAAGGGGTTCCGGTAGACCCACCGGTCGCCGAGGGAGATGCCGCGCAGCGAGTAGCCGCCGAGATCGCCTTCCTCGCCGGTTTGCTCGCGCCGGAGTTCCTGGGTGACCGGTTCGTCCAGGCCAGTCAGCCGGCGGACGTCGAGATCGGCGATCTCCCCGATGCTGCCCCGGAGGCCGACGCGAGACGAGCGGATGTAGGAGAAGTACTGCTCGCCGGCGAAGTCGTACACGCCGAGACGGTCCCCGAACTCGACGAAGCCCACGGTACGGACCTCTTCGGCCGTCCCGCGCGTGCGCCGGGGGCCCGACGTCCCGAATCCCGTCTCGACGGCCGAGTGAAGGACGGTCGCTCGTATCACCGCAGGTTCGCCTGTGACCTTGAGATGACGCCGCATCAGGCTGAACGCGTGGTAGTCGTGGCAGACGGATAGTGACGCCATCGAAACGTCACCGATGAGACCGCCGCCCGTCACCGCCAAACGCGCCGCGTGCAGAGGCTGATACTGATATTGCTCTGCGACCTGCACCCGTGCTCCCCGCGCTAGAAGCTCGCTGACGCGGTGGAGGCCTGCGAGATCCGCGGCGGGCGGGGTCTCGCACAGCACCGGCAGGCCGGCATCTGTCAGTTCCTCCAGCCACTCGACCGTCGCCGATCGCGGCACCGAAAGCAGGACAAAGTCGGGACGTCCCGCCTCCAAGAGGCCGTGAAGACTCGGGAAGGCGTCAACCCCCCACGCCTGACCCACCTCCTCGGCGCGTTCTTTCGACCGTGTCACCACGCCGGTCAACTGGAAGCGCTCGCCGAGGGCGGCGACCACGCGGAGGTAGAACGTGGTACGCCATCCTGCCCCCACGATCGCGAACCGATACGGCGCTGCCTCGCTCAAACCCGATCCCCTTTCTATTCGGATTCCGCTATCCCTTGACCCCGCCCAGCGTCAGGCCGCTCTGCCAGTAGCGCTGAAGGAAGAGGAAGGCGGCGATCAGCGGGATGATCGAGATCACCGACCCGGCGATGACCAGGTTGAACAACGCCTGGGAGCCGGCGCCTGCAGTCGCTTGCGCGTTCCACTGCGCCAGTCCAACGGTGATCGGGAACAGCTGCGGATTGTTTAGCATCACGAGCGGGAGAAAGTAGTTGTTCCAGGTGGCGACGAGGTTGAGGAGGAGGACCGTGACCAAGCCCGGAGCCGCCAGCCTTAGGACGATCGTCGCGAAGATCCTGAACTCACCGGCGCCATCGACGCGGGCCGACTCTAGGAGCGAGTCTGGTACTGCGCCCTCCATGTAGACCCGCATCAGGTACAGGCCGAAAGGGCTCAGCATCGACGGGAGAATGATTGCCCACCGCGTGTTGTCAAGGGAAACCTTGCTCAAAAGCAGATATGTCGGGATGGCGAGAACGGTGAATGGCACCATGATGGAGCCGAGGATCATGCCGAAGAGGGCATTTCTGCCGGGGAACTTGAATTTGGCAAATCCGTAGCCCCCGAGCGCAGCGAGCAATGTCGCTGCGCACGCACTGACCCCGGCATAAAGCGCGGTATTCTCGAACCAGGTCCCGAACACGCCGTTCTGATATGTGAAGACGGTGTGGATGTTCGCGAAGAGGTTGAACCCGCCCCCGGAAAACCAGAGCCCGAAACTGTGGAACAGCTGCGTGACATTCTTGGTCGAGGAGATCAGCAGCCAGACGAGCGGCAGGAGAAAGTAGGCGAGGAAAGCAAGCATCACGAGCGTCAGCACGTTGCTCGGTCTGAGGTCGCGGCGACTACGGCGCCCGCCCCGCCGTCGGCGGCCTGCCACGGGACTGGCGGGCTCATCGGGGATCGAGTGTCGTTGCACTGTGCGAGATGTCGAGCTCATGGATTCCGCGTCCTGCGATTCATGCTAAAGATGACTGCGTACGACAGGATGAGGATCACGAACCCGACCAGGAACGAGATCGCCGCCGCGTAGTTAGGCTCCTGATCGGTAAACACCAGGTTGTACGCGTAGAGATTCGGCGTGTACGCGCTGCCGATCACGGTCGGCGCGACCGCGGCCATGATGTTCGGCTCGCTGAAGAGTTGGAAGGCTCCGATCACCGCGAAGAACGCGAGTAGCTGCAACACCGGGCGGATCATGGGGATCTTGACGCTCCACGCCGTCCTCAGCGGCCCTGCCCCATCGACTGCCGACGCGTCGTACAACTCGGGCGGGATGGCCTGGAGGGCCGCGTACATCACAATCATCGTGTAGCCGATGAACTCCCACCAGGATATGTTCGCGATCGACCCGAGCATCCACTTCGAGGTCAGGAAGCCGAACGGCTCCACGCCGATGTCACGGGCGATCTCAGCGAAGAGGCCGAACGAGCCGCCGTACAAGTAGCCCCACATCAGCGCCGCGACCACGCTGGGCACGGCATATGGAACGAACATGCCGAGACGGATGAAGCGGACGAACCGCATCCGCCGGCTGTCGAGCGCCAGGGCGAAGAAGAGCGCGAGGCCGAGCATCACGGGCGCCTGGATCAAGAGGTATCCCGTGACCAGCCTCATCCCGTGCAGGAAGAGCGTGTCGGAGAACGCGGCGCCGTAGTTCGCCAGCCCTACGAAGACGGTCCCGCCGACCAGGCGGGACCTGAAGAGGCTGAGGTAGAAGGCGTACCCAAGTGGGAGGACCAGCACGAGCAGGAAGACCGCGAGGAACGGCGCGATGAACAGATAGCCAGTCAGAGCATGCCTGGCTCGGCGTCGCCCGCCAGGCCCGAACCGCTTGCGGGTTCGGGCCTGGCGGGCCGGGGGCGCAGCGGTCACGTCATGCCCCGCTGTTCACCGTGAAGCCTTGCTTCTTGGCGTACGAGACGACCTCGCTCTGCCACGCTTGCAGCGCCGGCAGCAGGTTCGTTTGCTTGCTTGTGAACGCCTTGCTCACCGTGTCGGAGAAGGCAGACGCGACATAGTCGTTGAACGGAGCCCACTCGAAGGACTTGTCCACGCCCTTGGCGATCTGCGCGAAGACCGCGTTGACCTGCTGGCCTCCGTAGAACGGCACCTTCTCGCTCAGGAAGGCTGGGTTGCTGGCTTCCGCGTTCGTCACCGGGAAGCGGAATTGCTTCTGGGCGAGGTAGTCAGCAGCCGCGGGATTCAGGACCGTCCACTCGAGGAACGATGCGACCGCAGCCGGGTACTTCGTACCCGCATAGCCGACGGTGCCGCCGCCGCCCTCGTTTCCGGAAACGTTCGCCCCGGCAGTCCATTGGGGCAGCCCTGCAGCGCGCCAGTGCCCCGACGTATTCGCCGCTACGCTGGTCAGGAAGTACGGGCCCCAGGCTGCCACGAGCCAGCTTGCGTACTTTCCGCTGCTCATGCCCTGGTACCAGTCGGTGGTGTAATCGGGATTGGCGGCCACAGACCCGTTGGCGATGAGGCGCGCCCAGTAGTCAGCCACCTGCTGGATCTGGGGGCTGGTGAGATTGATGTCCCAGCTCGTCTTCCCCGCCTGCTTGAACGGCCTCGCGCCCGACTGCCAGATCAGGCCCATAAACGCGTTGTAGTCGTTCGGCGCGAAGTCAGTCAGGTAAGCATTTGGATCGGCGGCATGAAGCTTGGCCGCCGCTGTCGCGAACTGAGCGTAAGTCGTTGGGACGGCGATCTTGTACTTGGCCAGAAGGTCGTTCCGGTACAGCAATCCCATCTGGCCGGTGGCGAGAGGGATACCGTACGTCTGGCTGTTGGCCGACACCTGCCCCCAGACCCACGGGATGAACTTGCTCGCGACGGAGTTCGCTCCGTATTTCGAGAGGTCCAGGAGACTGTTCGTCGTCTCGAACGTCCGCATCTCCGGGAATTCCATGTCGATGATGTCTGGAACTCCCGTGTGGGCCAGGATAGCTGTCCGGAGTTTCGTGTACTCCGCGAGACCTTGGCCGGCGTTCACCACCTTGATCGTGACGTTCGGATGCGTCTTCTCATACATCTTGGCGAGAGTGGGCGCGAACGTATCCCACGACCAGTAGGTCAGCGTGATGTGCTGGCTGGCGTTGGCGTTACTTGCCGTTGACGTGGAACCGGAGCACGCCGCAACGCTAGTCGCGAGTGCGACTGCGGCGATCGAAGCCAAGACCGGGCGCAGACGGCCGACGCCTTGACCCATGGGTCTGAGCAAGAAAATGCACCTCCCTGTGCGATCTGCCCTCTCTCGGAGCGCCCTTGCTCGTCCGGCACAGCTCCACGCGGGTCAGTACCCGCGCGGTGTATCAGCAGGTGCCGACGCGACCTTGGATCAGGCGCTATCCTGGAAGGCATCCGATTGCATACATACCATCCCACGAAGAACCGCGTCAACGGGAGCAGGACGAGAGTGATCTTGCGGGCGGCTGGACCGTAAGAGGATGCCTGCGAACACGAGTGTCCGAGCACCAGGGGCTGACTAGATGAGGTCGCAGAGCGTAACCAAGAGGTATGCCGTAGGCGTCCGCGCCATCGACAGGGTGGACCTGGCCATCGCGAGCGGGGAGTTCATGGTGCCCGTTGAGCCGTCCGGCTGCGGCAAGACGACGCTCCTGCGGATGTTCGCCGGCTCGAAGACGTGCTGGACGGGCAGATCTGCATCGGGGTCGTGAGGTTACCGACGTCGCGCCACGTGACTCGGGACATCGCGAGTCACGTGAGCGCTCACATCTGGGGGAAGCGACTGCCTGTTGAACAGGCTGGACGCTGGCTGATAGTCCCGCCACTGTACGGCGGGACGGCACCGTGTCCGCGCAGGCCGGGCCGACGCTGAAAATTGTGCCTAATGGAGCCCGCCGGTGATCCACCGGGTAACGACACTATGCCCGCCAGGAGGGGCACTCCGGGCAGCGTTCCGCATGGAGCCGCCGGTGACCGTGCGGCGGGTCTGTCAGCCGCCGTAGCGATCGACGCACCGGCCGCAAATGGAGCGCGATGCTGTCGGCAGGATGGCGCAGGCCTCGACGATTAGCACCTGGAAGGTTATTTAAAACTCTGAGCCCGGTGTTAGGTTCCCGCAGGTCAGAGCCCTGCGAGCAAGATCATTTGGGTAGTTTTAAATAATCCTTCTGGTTCAGCAAGTTTCCGCAATGCAGCTCGCTACTGTCGGGCGGAATGACGAGCATGCACTGGGTCATAACCGGCGTGACCAACGGCGTGCCGCAATGGAGTCGGCCCCCGGATAGGCAAGGTGGCGTACGAGGTTCGTATAAAGTGATGCTGTTCCATCCGCTGCAAGGGGACCGCCGCAGCCGCCGCAGGGCGGGATGACCGAGCCTTGCGTTGCCGGTCAACTTATAGCTAGCCCGGCTCCGTGGTCGCTGATGTTGATATTGTCCCAGCGTCTCAGGGCATGGACGGATCCACGACGGGCACCATCCCACGGTGCCCGCGGGCCGACGAACAGGCAGATCTCCACCGGGTGTGCAGCACCAAGCGCGGCCAACTGACGGCTTTCGTCGTCGGTCAGCAGAGCGACACCGCTGCCCTGCGACAGCCGGTGGGATGTCTCGGGCGTCACCGAAGGTGATCTGTGCTGGTCAGTGGTGGTGGAGGCGGGTTGCTGGGGGGTGGGTCCGGGGTGGTGTCCGGTTGCCGGGTCCGCCGGTTCCAGGATCGGTTTTGCGATCGTGGAGCGGAAATGACCCTCGGCAGGTAACGGAGGCCCGGCGATGGCGGTGGCGGTTTCGGTGACGGTGACGCAGATTCGCGAGGACGGGAGTGCAGGTCCGGTGGACGGCGAGCTGGCGGCGGCGCTGGCCGGCCCGATCGGGCAGTTCTCCTCGATGGTGGCCTGGACGGCGCAGGATGCCGGCCGTCTCGATCATGGGGAGCGGGAGAAGGTGACCGGGGATTCGGGCCGGGAGCTGCAGCGGCGGCTGCTGGAGGCTGCCTTCACCATCGACTGCGCGCGTGAGGAGCGGATCGGGCAGGTCACCAGCGCCGCGGGGATCCGGCACGGCAGCGTGGAAGAAGGCCATGACCGCGGGCTTGCCAGCGTCTTCGGGCCGGTCCGGGCCGGGCGGCTGGCCTGCCGTAACCGGCGCGAGGCGAACCTGTGCCCGGCTGATGCCCGGTGGGTACTGCCCGATGACCCCTGCTCGCTGGGGATGCGCGCCCTGACGGCCTATCACCTGGCCGGCGGCGGGTACGGCCAGGCCCAGGAGGTGATCGAGGCCCGGACCGGGGTGAGGATCGGCCGGGCACAGCTGGCCGGCCTGGCCGGGGACCTGGCCGCCTGGGCCGGTGACTTCTGCGCCCGGCGGGCCCGCGATGCCAGCGCCGGCCTGCCGGCCAGTGACGTGCTGATGATGCAGGCCGACGGCAAGGGCATCGCGCTGCGGCCCGGGCACCGCAACAGCGCCGGCAAGGGGACCGATGCCGCCCATCCGGGGATCAAGCGGATGGCCGGGATCGTCGCGGTCGCCGATTTCACCCCCGCCGTCCGCGAGCCCGGGGACATCGCCGCCCCGCCGGCCCGCCGCAAGGCCCATCCCGGCCCGGAAGCACGCGGCAAGTGGGTATCCGCCTCTATCACCGGCGGCATCCCCGCGATGACCGGGGCGGCGTCCGGCGAAGCCGGCCGCCGTGACCCGCACCGGGCCCGCCAGCGAGTGTTCCTGGCCGACGGCGGCAAGCAGCAGGTCACCGCCATCGCCGCCTGCGCCAGTGCCCGCGGCCTGAAAGTCCCGGTCTTCACCGGCTTCATCCACGTCAGCGGATACCCCGGCAAGGCCGCCGCCGCGCTGCACCCAGGCGACCCGGCCGCCGCCAGCCAATGGGCCGGCGGGCAACGGCTGCGGGTGCTGCACGGCCGCGCCAAGGCGGCCGCCGCCACGCTGACGTCCGTCGCCGCCAGTGCCCGCGCCAATCCCCGCACCCGCCACCTCGACCTCACCGACATCGGCAAGGCGATCACCTACCTGACGAACAACCGCACATACATGCGCTATGACCAGGCACTGGCCAGCGGCTGGCCGATCGCCACCGGCCTGATCGAGGGAGCCTGCCGGTTCGTCATCGAAGACCGTTCCGGAATCACCGGGGCGAGATGGTCCCCCGACGGCGCTGAAGTCATCTTGAAACTCCGGGCCATAGTCGTCAACGGCGACCTGGACGACTACATGAACTACCGCAAAACACGCTACCACAACGAAATCCACCTGAACCGCTACGCCCCGGACAGCATCGCCGACCCCGGCCTCACCGCATGACCGAAGCACCCGGAAATGACCCACCCCTCAGAAAGATGCACCCGTCGGCGCGTGAGCAGCTGCACGTTTAAGCTCGTCAAGCGTAATCAGATGCGAGACCGCATCATTGATCAGCTCAGCCACCCCTTGCTCCCTCCCTCGCTTGCTTTGTGGCTCGCGACCGCACTTCCGCTTGGTCGAGGCCCGATCAAGCGAACAGGCCGCAGCAGCACATCGCCATTCGGCACGAGGGCATTGCTCGTCATGCGCCGCAAATCGCCGGTGTGCAACTGGACGGCTTTCATTTAGTCTGACGCCGCGAACGACCGGGGGGCGCCGTCGATCCGCGCACGACCAGCGTCGGCTGGAACGTTCGGACCACCGGCGTCTGCTCACGACCGACCGAGACCGCGAGCTCAACCGCCGCCTCGCCCATCTCGCCGACCGGCATGTGGACTGTCGTAAGCGGAGGCACCGACGCTGCTGCAAACGCAATGTCATCGAACCCGACTATTGAGAGCTCTTCCGGGACGCGGATTCCGTAGCGAGCGGCAGCCCCGATAAGTCCGAGCGCGAGAACGTCCGTGGCTGCGACGATCGCTGACGGAATGCGCCGACTGCGTAGAAGGGCATCGAGCGCCGCTTGTGAAGCCTCAAAAGTATTCTCGACGTGTTGGACGTATTCACCTGGAAGGGAGAGCCCAGCCTCTGTATTGTATGATCGGTAGGTCTCTTCGCGATCTCTGATGTCACCGAAGGGTTTGCCATCGACGAAAGCAATGCGCGTGTGACCAAGTTCGGTGAGGTGATCGAGGGCTTTGCGGACGCCAGCCTCGTTGTCGACGTCGACGGAGTGGAAGGCGTGACTGTGCGACCCATGCCACAGCGCCACCACTGGGATGCCATCCTTTTCGAGGTCCTCGATGAGCTGTGGCTGTTCCCAGAAGTCACCAATGAGAAGAATCGCGTCGCAGTGACGTGCCTCCAAAACTGCGGCCAGCTCAAGTGCTTCATCAGCGCGTGCCCTCGCGTGTCCGAGCACCACGGAGTAGCCTCGCTCCCCGGCGCTTTGCGCGATCACGTCGATCACCGAGGCAAAGAATGGATTCGTGATGTCGCGAACGATCGCACCGAGGAGCATCGTCGACGCGCCCCGGAGTGCCCGCGCCATCGGGTTCGGACGGAAGCCGTGTTCCTTCGCTGTCGCCAGGACACGCTTCCGCGTCGTGTCGGAGATCTGGATGGCGACGGGCGCGCCGTTTAGGATCCGCGAAACTGTGCTCTGAGAGACGCCCGCCAACTTGGCGATGTCTCTCATCGTCACGTTCTTCGCGTCGCGCAGCCCGGTCTCGGGACGCTCGCCCATCTAGAGGCCCTTCCTCGACACTCACGGGCGATGACGCCCGCGATCGGCCTAGGATCAGAATACGATTGCACTATATCGATCTCAGCGAGCTTTGTGAACCGTGGTAATGGGTGAAGCCGCTGTGTCCAGCGGAACCGCGGGTTCCCCATGGCACTCGGCCAGCTGACATCAGGGACAAGAGGGTGTACGCAAGCGCCACGGAAGCCAAGGACGTCCCGGCCAGCTCGATGGAGTCGATCGCCGCCCAGTTCAGCATTTCTCAGCGCTGGGCCCATGACCGTTAGGTGACAAATCACTACATCTTGCAACTCGCCGCGCAACTCGTCGCCCGCATCGAACAGCTACCGGGAGGCCGCCGACGGGGTCGAGACCGTGACGCTGTCGGCCCTCAAAGCAGCCCACGTGATCGCCGCACGGCCTGACCGTCAAGCTGGCCGCACGGTACGGCGAGGCCCACCCAGGCTAAGGCCCTCGGGATCACCCCATGGCGGTACAAACGTGATCGTCGGCGTCTCTGCAGCCGTGGCCAGCGCGCAGCCCGTCCAGCGGCTCGAGGTGGGCGGCCTGGACCTCCTCCTGGCCCCGACGACGCTCAACCACGCGATCCGCCTCATCGACTTCGCGGACCTCGTATGGGAGGCAGAAGGCATCCTCGGCGCGGTACCAGCGAACCACGCGACCGCGCTGGATGATCGCCTCAAGAACTGCACAACGTCCCACCCGATGATCTTGATCACCGTGCCGTCTCGGGCCAGCTCCTGAGGCTGAGTACCGCTGACAGACGTTCTCCGTGCCCCGACAAGTGGCGGAATGCATTTGGCAGCCGGGCCTTGCGGCGGGTACGCGGCTTTGTGCTGCTCAAGCGGGGTTACGTAGGGTGCCGCTGGCTGAGTGCTCGGCTGAGGCCAGGGCCTGTTTCACCTGGATGTTCTCGTCTGCGCGCAGCGTCGCGAGGACGTCAGTGACGAGATCGTCGGCGCGGCCGGCCAGTCCTGACCGAACCTTCGGAGAAGGATCGGTTACGAGGATGCGCTGTGTGGCTTCGTCCAGGGCTGCCGTGGACGCAGCCACGGCGCGCACCTCCTCATCCGGGTGGACCGCGATCACCGGACCGTAGTGGGCAAGACTAGCCTCGCACCTGGAAGCAAGCGCGAGCGCGGTGGCGCCGCGTTTGGTGGTCTCCTTGTCAGCGCTGCGGACCAGCCGGGCCGCATGGGTAACCAGGCGTCCCATGTCCGGGTCGGCCAGCGCGGTGCCCCCGGCACTCGCGAAGGCAGCCGCGTCAGCAGCCATGACTAGGGCTTGTGTCGAGAGGTCTTTCGCGCCGGTGTCGAGGCGGCCGCGGCTGAGGGGGTCCTGTGAGGCCAGCTCGGCCTGGTCATACTCGTTCAGGCTGGGGTCCTCGGCTACGCTGCGGTCAGGGCCTGGGCGTCGGGTTCTCCGGCGTCCACCGCGTCCCCGGCTGCATCGCCGCCCCCGGCAGGCTTCCCGGGGGCCAGGTGATCCTGGATCTGGGCAGACGTGTCCGCAGCCGGCGAGGCATGGCCTGGTTCTGCCGCTGATGCCGCCGGTGCTGGAGTGGGCGGCGGGCTGGCGCCCGCTGCCATCGAGATCAAGACCTTCTCGGTGACCATCGGACCGCTGCCGGGACGTAGATCCAGGGGATCTGTCTCAATCAAGGTGGTCGCGGAGGTCAACGCCGCGACCATGCTGGCCGCGTCGCGGAACTTCGTACCCAAGGGCCACACCCCAGCGGACGTGCTGGGGAGCGGCTGCCGCAGCAGGTGTGCACACGTCCGCCGGGCGGCGAGCTGCAGGGCTGGGGTCGGCTCGCGCCACTGCGCCAGGGCCCGCAGGGCCTCAGGGTTCCCGGCGTCCGCTAGGGAGGACACGGCAGGATTTAGCGGCTCTCGGGCTTCTTCTGGAAGCTCGGCGACCAGCTCCCACAGGAACGGCAGAGGATTCTCAAGCGCCAGCTGACCGGCGAGGACTCTGGCGAGATCATGACGGCGGTCAGGGACGGCCCAGTACAGCTGGATCAGCAGTTCGGCGGTGTCAGGGGTAAGCGCGCCCCCGGCAGCGATACGCGGGTCAAGCAGTTTGAGCACGGGATCGACCGCGTCGGCCGGAAGGTTCCGGCCGAACCGGCTGAGGGCCTTGATCGCGTCGAAAGCCGGGTGCGGCTGGATATTAGAGGACGTCCATACCTCCGCGGCGAGGCCGAGCAACTGCTGCACGGCCGGCCCGGCCGCTGCGCTGCCGTAGAGCCGTGCCTGGGCTCCGATGACCTGGGCTGCTGCCACTTGCCGCGCCCGGGCTGGTGATCTCGTCCACCGGGACATATCTGCCGGCTCGGTGAGTCTCCCGGCGAGATCCGCTGCCTTCTGAGCGGCACCGGCCATCACCCACGCGGTCAGAGCAGCCGGACGCCCTGCGGCGAGCAGGATGTCGCCGAACAACTCCATGGCCTCGCGCTCGCCGCTGAGCTGCCCGGAAAGACGCGACTCCCACAGGCATCGCCGTGTGACGCCGAAGGCGTCGGGCAGCTTGCCTGCGTGCGCCGCCCGCAACGCGTTCAGCTCAGCCCGCTGGGCAGCTGACAGAAGCCGGGCGTCGTTCGGCAGCGAGCTGGTGGTGTCCAGCTCGGAGAACGCGGGGACGGGCTGCTCCAGGATGGCGGCGTTGAGTGCCCGCCGGCAGGCGAGGACATCCCCGTACCGGCGAGATTCGCTGGACAACAGGATGGCCTGCCGCCACAGGTCGATCGCGCGGCGGGTGTCCCCGTGCATGGCGAAGGCGTGCGCGCCCCGAGCGAACACCAGGCCGCGCTCACCGCCATCGCGCGGGCCGGCGGCGGCGAGGCGGCGCACCTGGTAGACGCTGTTGGAGTCGACGGCTTCCCGTTCGAGGATGTCGAGCCCGTGCTGGCTCTGCCCCCGCCGCCCCTAGAAATGGGCACCCAGATTGGGCCGCCGCTTGATCATCTCAGCGGCGAGGCGCTCCAGGACCTCGGGGTCCAGCCCCCCAGGGGCAGGGTATGCCCACCGGCTACCGGAGGCGGCAGCTGCGACGACTGCCGCGCCCGCATCAGCTCAGAGAACCGCAACTCGGTCGGCTCCCTGCCATCCCCCGCGCCGTCACGCCCCCCATCGCTGGCCGCCTGGACGGCTGCGGGTCCTGAGCGGGTCCCGAATCGGGTGATGACACGCTGCCCCCTGAGGATGCGTTCCGTTACCGCATCAGGGATACCAGACCCCAGGGACATCGAGCGCCACGCGCCAGCTCAGCTGCCTGGAGCCGAGGTCTGGAAGAGCATCTGACCGATGCCTCAACTACCCGGCTACGGCCGTAGGAGTGGGTGTCAGCGGATGCCGGGAAATCCGTCTGGGGCCGCCGAGTGTCACCCGCGCCCGCTCTGTCCGGGTGACAACTCAGTGACAAATGATCTTCCAAGACGAACAGGCCAGGACCACCATGGCCCTGACCTGTATTTCCTAGTGGAGCTGAGGGGATTTGAACCCCTGACCCCCTCGATGCGAAAAAGGAGGTGCTGCGCAGCGCTGGCTACGCCAGCATGGACGCGCACAACCCGCAGGCAGAACAGCGCAGGGGCCGGTCACCTGGCAAGAACCTGAGGAGAGCCACCGGGAGGAGCGGCGGATGCGGCCGCAGCCGCGCGCCACGGCACCGCACTCGTCTGCGACGAGCCGTGGCGACTGCTCGCTGGGGACAGAGCGCGTCACCACCGGGCTCGCGCGATCGCGCCGTCTGGCCGAGCATGCCGCCAGTCCACCGGGCCCGATCGACCACGATGGGGGTATCGAAGAAGTGAGCGATCAGGCTGCTTTCGACGGGCTCGCCACAGGTCTCCTGGAGCGGGCCCATGCCTTGAGCAACGACGCACTGTCGATCATTGACTCGTTGCTGCCGGACGGCATGACGTTCGCCACGATGCCCGAGGCGAGCATCCAGAGGCTCCACCTCTCCGCCACCGCCAACTATCGGGCAGGGCTGGCTTGCCTGCACTCCGCCGAGACCTCCGTCGGCGCGTACTCGCTGCTGAGAGGGCTTCTTGAAGCCTGGACGCATATCGCGTTCATCGCCGACAACGCTGAAGGCGGCGATGCCCGGTGCCGGGCGCTGAGGTACGAGCGAGGCGCCCTCAAGGAGTGGGAGGGGAACATCCACACGCCGCCTCCCGGCTTCGACGAGAAGGCGTGGGGGAGGGCGCACGACGAGAATACGGCGGAGATCAACAGCCTGTGGGCCGCGAGCGGCTGCGGCAAGGCGTCGCCGCGAACCCGCACGCATGTCGACGGGACGCTCAAGAAGCTCGCGAAAGGCCCGTCGTTGGGCTGGATCATTCCTTTGTGGCGGTCCACGTCGGCCACGGTTCACATGTACGGGTCGGACTTCCTCTTCGAGGACCGCGGCGACGGCAGCTCGGACCTTGTCTGGGCGCAGCCACGGTTCCGGGCGACGTGGCTGAGCTTCCTCGGCGCCTCCTACTCGTATCTCACTGCGACGGCGGCGAGCGTGCTCGACCCGAGTGCGAGCGCCATGCCAAAGATCGTGCAGTTTCACGAGAGCATGCGAAGCATTATCGAGGACGCTGCTCTCAGGAAGGCGATCGCTGGGGCCTTTGACCGGTGAGCGAACATTCCAGAGTCTTCATGTCACTGACGTGACGCCCGCGGTGGATGAAGCTCGGGCTGCGCCGCGGGCGACGACGCTGAGCTCACCGAGCAGATCCAAGTCGCGCACAAAGAGCCGGAGGGCCGGCACGGTGCCCCGCGGGTGCGCGCCGAGCTAAGCCGGCGCGGCCGCCGCCACTCCCGTAGGCGGGTTGCCCGGCTGATGCGCCGCGCCGGTATCCGCGGCCGGGCACCCAAGCTGTGGCGCAAGACTGGACTGACCCGGTCGCCGCAGCACGCCGTCGCCGCTGGGCAGAACGCCCAGATCTGGGCGGCACCGCTAGCCAGGACACAGAATCTCAGTCGCGTCCAGAACGGCGGTTACACGCCCTCACTGACGGGACAACCGGTCACGCTGCGCGATCAGTGTCGGCCAGGATGCACGGGGGGTCGACGCTGCGGGTGCCGCGATACCGCGCTTGGCCCGAGCTAGGGCGTCGGCTCGTGCTCCTCATGCGCGAGGTACCCGACGTACCTCAACGCGGCAGAAGAGGACGTTGGAGGAGGCGGGGCAAGGCAGATGTGAGTAAACCCTGGGGGGCACCCGCGCGTCAATGCAGTGGCTGTGGGGTTCCGTGCAACATCGACTACCGTGCGGTCAGGCACAGGAATGGTACCTTTGGCGTCCGATTCGAGTGTAAGGCAGCACCACATGATTACCCTTTTGAGAAGGAACTGGAAGTACCTTGTGCCGACCGTGGCGGCATTGGTTATCGGGTTGGTCGCTGGCATCGTCATAGAGGCCCAGCAGACGGCGTCCGCCAATGAGCGCGCCAGTGCCATCCGCAGCCAGCTGAACACGACACTGCGCGAACTCGCAGCCGCGCACACTCAAATGGGTAACGACAATGCCAAGGTGGTCGCCGCTCAGGCGAGAGCACAGAATGCCGTCAACGCCGCCGACGCGGCTGCCCAGGCTAAGTACGCCGGCCGCATGGCTTCGGCAAATGCGCTGCTGCGCAAGTTGGGGCAGGAGCAGCAGGTTGTTTCGCAGTCCACCATTAGTCAGGACGGCGTGTATGTCGTCGGCCGTGACATCCCGTCAGGGACTTACCACACGTCCGGTGGCAGTCAGTGCTACTACGCGACGCTTGGTAGCACTGACACCAGCAACATCATGGACAACAACAACTTCAATGGGCCCGAGACGGTGGATGTCTCGGGTGCGTACGCCTTCCAGATATCTGGAGGCTGCACTTGGACCAAGATCGGTTGAGAGGGTATGCCCGTTTGACCCGCACGACCGGCAAAGCCGCTAGCACCAGTGTTCATGTGGCCCTCGAGTTGCACCTTCCCGTGCCACCGCACTCCTCGCGGCAAATGAGGATGACCGAGCCAGGGTGCAGCCAAGACCGATCGATGATTCATAGATCGATCGTGGCGCCTGGCACCTCGCCAGGTTCTGGCAGGCGCTTGCTAGCCTCCAGATGGTCCACTCGGTCATCTGCTGGCTGCGGCGTGCTGCTCTGGCTATGCCACCTCGCCGAGACCGAGGTCGGCGGCGAGCTTTTTCACGGCAGCAAGGGTGGCCGAGTCGATGCCCGGCCGGGTCACGAGAGCGAGCGGGGCATCCGGACTTATCAGCTCGGGCATCATGACGGCTATGCCGACGAACGGGGTGTCTGTCGGCAGCAGGACGTTGAGCCGCTGGGCACACACGTTCATGGGCCGGAACACCGACATGCCGGTCAGGGCTGCGTCGACAAGCAGGATGGTCGGGATCGCGAGTGCCTGCTGAATCTTCTGCTCGTCCTGGAGCACCTTCACGACCTCCGCCTCGGCGTCGTCCAGCGGGCCGGGCAGCGAGAAGAATCCCTCCTCGAAGATGACTCTCGCGCTGCCAGGCACGGGTGACCTGTCGGCGACGCGAACTGAGAGGTTCAGCTGTGGGGTCGCGGCCCACGGCTGGTCGAGCTGCGTGACGAAGGTTCCGCGCTGGCCGGCCTGGATCATCCCGGATGCCTGCTGGACGATTGCGGTGCGGGCGTCGGCCTTGATGACGAGCGGCCGCTCGTCGCAGGCAAGGTAGATGGTGACGGGAGCGCTCAAGTCAGCAACGGCGTCATCGAGATTGCGCTCGAGTTCGCGGAGCCCGTCGAGCGTCCGGTTCTTAATCTCGATGCCGAGGCTGGTTTCGCGAAGGACGAGATCAGGTTGGGGCGTTCCGCCGCGGGCGCCGAAGTCGAAGCCGACGCCGGCTGCTGCGAGCATGCCGCCGGCCACCAGCTCGGACCTGACGATGCGGAGATCGTCGAAGGTGCGGGCATTCCGGAAGTCCTTGAGCTCGGCGGCGAGCCGCAGCGGCTGCGCCGCTTCGAGTCGGCTGATGATGGTGTCGAACGCCGCCAAGATCATGCGCCGCCGGCTCGTCGGCGCATCGGCGGCGCTGGCGGCGTCGAACAACTCTCGCAGCGGGTGCGTCGTCGGCGTCCCGGCCATCCAGCCGCCGAGTGACCCGAACAGGCCCGGTCCGGTCACGGTGCTCCTCCTTCTTCCGAATGCTGCGTCGCCGCTCCTGGATCGACAGGAGCGGCGACGGGGTCGGCCGCACGGCCTAGCCGGTGTGGCCAAAACGTTCGCACTGCAAGTTACTCCCGCTGCGGTAGATGCGGATGGTGCGCGAGCCGGCGGCCTCGCAGACAGAACGATGTCGCCGGCGACAGCGCTCCCGTCGACCAAGCGCGCCACTCGAAGCCCTGTGACAAACTCCTCCATGGCGGCGCACTCGCCGTGAGTCTGCCAGGCAAAAGCCAAGCGGAGGCGGCAATGAGCAGCAATGTCACGGCCTTGGTTGTCGCTGTGGCGGGCGTTGCAGGAACGCTCGCATCAGCCGTGATCGCCCAGGTTCTAGCCATGCGTTCAAGGTCGCGTGAGATCGAGGCCCAGGACAACCAACGGCGAGAAGACCGCGAGCAAGCCCTGCAGAACACGCAGCGCGCTGACGTCAAGACCGCCATCGCGGCTTACCTGGAAGCTGCCCAGCACTTGCAGACCCAGCTCTACGCGAGAGAGCATGGCCGGGACTTCGAAGACGTAGCGCTAATGGTCGAGCAGATCTGGCTTGCCCATGCGCAGGTTGACATCCTTTGCTCGGAGCGACTGCGCCTGCCGCTCGTACGCCACGCGCAGGCTTTAAACGAAGTAGCCCGCCACGAAGAACGCCATGAGGACTGGTGGGACTACGTCCTTCCCTATAAGGCGGCTCTAATGGATGCCATTCGTGACGAGCTTACAGTAGATGGCCCGACAGCACCACACCCAGCGGATCTTGGGAAACGGTCCTTGAGGCCAGAGCGCAGGAACTCGCGGCGACAGGCTTCCCGCTGGAGGAGATCACCGACCCGATTCTCCGTATGCAGGTCAAGCTGATCCGTTCCCTCAAGGCTGTATCGCAAGGCCGTCCGGACGATTGAACGTCAACGCATCGACATTATGGCGGACTGGTAAGCAATTCGTGCTCAAGCTCCGGCCGTCCGTCTGGCTAAGGCGCGCTCATCGGCAGATCCGGACGCTACGTGGCTTGCTCGATGACAGTGCTGTCGACGAGAGGTCTGTTCCCTGTTGGCGCACACCTGGTGGCTCAGGCGGTGCGAGGTGGCACCGCGTGCGAACGCGGGCACATGGTCGGCCTCGTTCCGCTGGGCAAACGCCCCATCTGAGGACTCGGTGTAGCTGTCCCGAGAGGTGATCCCGCTTGACCATGCCCAGCCTGCCGGGAATCCTGGGTCGCGTGCTGGATGCTGCTGCCGAGTTCTCTGCCTCAGCGGCGCTGTCCGTTCTGCGGGAGGCATGCCAGCAGGCCGGGTTCAGCAGCGACGGCGCTGAACTCCTGCGCATCGGCGAGAACGCGATCTTCCAGCTGGCCAGCGCCCCGATCGTGGTCAGGATCGGCCGGTCAGCCGACCGGCTGCCGCGTGTCCAACGAGAGCTCTGCGTGGCCCGCTGGCTGGCCGCAGCGAAGGTCCCTGCCGTCCTCGTGGATGACGAGATCGACCAGCCGTTGATGGTAGACGGGCATCCGGTCTCGTTCTGGCATGCGGTGACCGGCGGCGCGCCGACACCCACCCACATCGACCTGGCCCGCCTGCTGGCGGCCTACCACGCCACCCCGGACTGCCCATGCGACCTCGACACATTCGAGCCGTTGCGGATCTCCGAGTCACGCCTGGCCAAGGCGGAAGGCGTCGACCCCGGTGACCTCGGCTTCCTGCACGGCCGCGTCGCCGACCTTACGAGCCAGTTCGAGCACCTGGAGTTCGCTCTCCCACGCGGCCCAATCCACGGGGACGCGCACACCAAGAACCTGCTCACCGACCACGGGCAGGTAGTACTGATCGACTTCGAGGCTGCCGCGATCGGTCCGCGCGAATGGGACCTGCTGCCCACCTCGATCGCGGTGCAGCGCTACGGCCTGCCGGAGGAGCAGTATCAGGAGTTCGCCGCCGCCTACGGCTTCGACGTCCGTACCTGGGACGGCTATCCGGTGCTGAGGGAGATCCGGGAACTGACGATGACCACCTGGATCATGCAGAACGTGCTGGAGTCGAAGGCGATCGCCGCCGAGTTCGCGTTGAGAGTTGCCTGCCTGCGGGAGAGGGATTATGAGCGTGCCTGGCATTTCTTCTGACCAGCCCCGTCATGCACCGGCCGCCGAGGCGGGGGACCGGCCTGGTGGTTCCGTTGAGCAAAGGGTGCGTGTGACCAATATGTACGCCACGCCCTGGCGGCTGGCGGACCGCACCGCGAGCGGCGAATTGCCGCACTACCTGCGGCTATGGCGGTTCGAGCAGTACTACCGGCTGTCCGCGGACCAGTTGCCCGGAGTGTTATGCCGTGCGGTGCTGGACGCCAGCGCACTGACGTTCCGCCGCTGGCAGCACGCAGGCACGGTGACCGGGGCCCGGATGTGGCTGTTCCGCCTGCCGTCGGGGCAGATCGTCGCCTCGTTGAGCCTGGATGCGCGGTGCGAGCTGATCGACACGATTGACCTGCTCGAAGACTGCTACTTCGGCGACGTGCAGATCGGAAATCAATCCGCAGCGGAGTACGCGCATGCCCTCGCCGTCCAGCAGGGGGCAGACGGCGCAGCCGAGCGGGACTTCCTGCCTGAACGCCACCAGATGGTTCTCGGCGCCGCCCGCGCGGACGAGGACTGCGAGGACGAGCTGCAGCGGCTGATCTACCGCGCTGACCTGCCGTACCGCAAGGAATACAGCGCGATCCGCTACCCGGCCGAGCTCAACCGGCGCCCTGGCTGGCTGGCCGCCGTCGGCCCCTACGTCAGCGTGGTGTGCGGCCACTCCGGCTTCATCGAGAACGCCGTGTTCCTGTCCGCGGTCCAGGCCGTCGCGGCGGCCGCGCAGTTGCGGGCGATCCGCCAGGCCGCCTACGCCGATGTGCGCCTGTTCCGTGATGTCGAAGCGGCCGGGGGCACCACCCGGGACCGGCGCCGCATGCTGGAACACATCGCCGACCAGCTCGGCGACCTGGAGCTGGAACTGTCCTACAGCGTGGAAGCCTCCGCCGACCTGGGGCTGCTCGTCCCGTCGCTGCGGGTGGAGAGTTTCCACAACGCGTTGTATGAGTCGATGAGCCTGGCTGGCAAGGCGGTGACCGCGGGGCGGATGCTGCAGCGCCTGGGCAGCGCGATCAGCGCGGAGCTGACCGCGATCGAGAGCATCGAGCGGCGGGCTGATGAGAACCGGCGGATCCGGTACGCGGTCGCGGTCGGGTTCGTGTCCGCGGTGGCCATCCCGGCCAGCCTGATCCTGGCGTTCCTGGGCATCAACGCGAGCCAGGTCAACCCGGCCCGGTCCATGTTCAGCCATCACTACCTGGGCATGTACCTCACGGTTGCCGCGCTGATCGTTCTCGGTGCCCGGCTGGCGGCAGGCTTCTGGGTGCAGCAGCGCCGCGACGCCCGCCACCACCGCGTCACCGGCAAGCAAACCCGCTGGGCCATGGCCCCCGACGACTTCCACGCCTGACGCGACGCCTACCCGATCCACCCTCTTCGCTGGGCGGCGGCACCCGCGGCGAACCGGCTGGAGACGCCAAGCCGGCTCATGATCGCCGTGATATGCCGGCGCACCGTCGTGGTGCTGATCCCCGCCCGCCGCGCGATCACGTCATCGTGCAGCCCTTCGGCCATCATCTCCAGGACCGCCTGCTGGGCCGGCGTCAGCCGGTCATCAGGTGCAGCGGGGTGCTGCGGTGTGAGGGGGGTCGCGCGGTCCCACAGCAGCTCGAAGTACTCCCGGAGTGCGGTGATGATCACGGGCACCCGGATCAGCAACGCCCCCGCGGTGCCGGCCGGGTTCCACGGGAGCATTGCCGTCGCATGGTCGGCCAGCTTCATCTTCATCGGCACGTGTGGCAGCAGGCGTGCCTGTTCCCCGGCGCCGGCGCAGGCGTGGATGATCTGCCGGGCGACCGGGTCGTCCATCGCGGCGGCGTCGTAGATGGACCGGCACCGCACCTGGCCCCCGGCGGCGGCCAGCGGCGGCTGGGCGAAGTCCCCGGTCAGCGGCATGTCGGTGGCCAGGTTCTCCAGCGTCATCCAGTTCTTGCGGGCGGTGTTGACCAGTGACGCCGACAGTTCGCTGACCTGCTTGCGGTCGGAGACCACGCGCACCAGGTGCGCGAGGAACTGCCCGTTCCCGGTCATGTCGGCGCCGAACCTGGCCTGCGCGTCGGCCAGGCGCCGGTGCCCATCCAGGAGCAGTTCCTGACCGCGGGCCAGCTGATGCTAGTGCCCGGCCAGCACGCCCTGCAACGCGATGTCTGGTGAAGCGGGCCGCAGCCATGCCGGGTCAGCCGGGCTGTGTGGCTGGATGTGCGCCATCCCCCAGCTGGTGAGCGCTGCAACCAGCCCTGCGTCACCGACCAGCGCCTCAGCCTGGTCTTTCGCGCAGCCGTTGCTGGCCAGGAGCTGGTCATATGCCTGGATGATCTCCGGCGGCACCAGTCCCTCGAACAGGCTGCTGACGCTGCCGGCAGCGGCGACTTCCGCTACCACCAGTCCGCCCCCCAGACCGGGCGGGAAGCCCAGCAGGCGCGGCAACGGTCACTGGCAGGCCGTAGTCCGGGACGGCATAAGGGGCCGCCATCGCCTCGCCGGACGAGGGCACTGGTGAACAGGTAACGGGGGAAGCCGCGAACGGCCACGCTGAGCAGCGCAGGTCCCTATCCCTTCTCGCTTGCGGCGTCGCATCCGGGGCCGGGTCAGTCCATGCCCGCTGCGTCCGCCTGTGCGTTCGCTGCGGTGATCCGCACCACCTCGTGCGGGATCACGCGAGCCCATGCAAGCTCACCGTCACCGATGTCGGGCAGCACCAACAGGAACTTCCGACATTGTGCTGACAACCCCGGCAGCCGGACACGCGGATGCATCCATCTTGCTTGCCGCCGCGGGTGGTCCTGCTACCTGCTCACGCAGGCGCAGGCGGGGTGATGGCAGCTGGCTCCTCGCCGAGCGCGGCGGCGAGCCGGGCCAGGGTGCGGCAGCGGCAGGGCGGGCGGTGCTGGCGTCCAGCCTGGCCACAGTGGCCGTGCTCACCCCGGCCAGGCCGGCCAGTTTCTCCTGGGACAAGCCACGCTCGCGGCGCAACTGCCGTAACCGCCCGCCGTCAAGGACCGTCGTCCACGACCGGGCCGGGTGCCTTGCTGCGGGGATGGCGGGCACGGGTGATCCTTCCCTGCGCTGGCGTGGCTTCTGGCTGGAGCCGGCCCACGCCGCACCTGCGCGGGTAACGGCGTGGGCCGGGGTCTCGTGTTCCTGGTACGTCAGTGGCGTCTCAGGTAAGGGCGGCTGACGCGGTGATGCCGCGCCGGGGCGCCTGCCGTCTGGCCTGGGCGGTCTCACTCATCCGAGGCGCAACTGGGACAGCGTCGCCCAGCAGGCACATGGTGCGGAAGCTAGACCCCGCAGGGTCCGCAGCCGAGTGCTCGCGGCTCGCCTGGCCGCGGGCGTATTGCCTGCCGCCCGCTGCCGGTCCATCGCGGCTGAGTCAACAGCCGCCAGAACTGGCGAGAGCCGCTGAGCCGCGGCGCGCGGCTCGGCGAGATCAATGCCGGAGAGGATGACGCGCAGCCACGCCGACGCGTCGGTGCTGACGACAACGTTGAGCGGCTTTCCCAGGTCGCACCACACGGCCTGGGCGCTTCCGGCCCGGAAGCTCCCCCATGCCGCCGCGACCGCGTCCACGACCCGCAGTCCCCGCCCGCCCTCTTCCAGTTCACCTGCCTCGCGCAACCGGGGGATCGTGGCTCCGCCGCCATCGCAGACGAAGATCCGGGCACCGCCGGGCCACAGGCAGTAACCGACCAGCACCCGGCCATCTGGCGGGCCGTGCATCACCGCGTTGGCGAACAACTCCGCGACTACCAGCGCCGCGTCTACTGGGTCGGCAGGACCGGCGTGTCGGCCGACGACCCTGCTAACCCAGTCGCGGACCTGCTTACCGCAGCTAGGCGAAGCATCGAACACACGCCACCCGGGTCCGAGCCAGCCGTTCGTGAACGCTGACGTCCCCCCGCGCGGCTCATCCACCACGCCGGGCAGGCCCCGGACTGCGCCGGATCCCTCGGGGTCAGCCGTCATTACCCAACCGCCTCAATCTCAGTGACCGGAACATAACGCGACCCCATGCAAGCCGACCGTCACCGATGTCGGGCAGCACCAACCGCTATTTGCGACAATGCACTGACAGTCGGTGCCTACCGGATGGAATCGCTTAAGCCAAAAACTAGGGTTCCTTGGGGGCGGAGACTTTGACACTTGAGCTGAGTTTTGGAGCGGCGTAGCGTCGGGGATGCCCGCTCCACAATTCTGCAGGCAGTGTCCTGACCAGCCACTTTGGGTGGCGCAGCCGGTCGCATCGCGAGATCGGACTTCGGCGTAGCGGGCGGCGGCAGTCGGCCGATCGTGACCGCAGGTCCTTGCGGCAGCACGCTCAGATAACGGGTTGGTTCAGGGGGAAGACCAGGTCAGCGGTAGCCTCGGCGGTATCAGGCGGAGCCTGTCTGGAAGAACCCGGCGAATCTGGCAGGCGGTTGGTGCGGAGCTTGCGGCTGACCGCGCCGCCGAGCAGAGCCAGACAAGCCTTCCTGGCTCACCCAGCTGTGCGCATCACTGGGGAGCGAGTCCGCAGCGCCAGTCCAATCCAAGATGGGTCACAAGGCCCCTCAAGCAAGAGGAACTACAGCGCGCGTCTCCCACTCGTAGAGGTGGGTGTCCCGGCCCAGGACGATCAGCTGCACATCAGTGATCTCGACGCTGACGGGCTCAAGCGGCGGGTCGATCGCCGTGAGGTAGGGCTCCACGGGGCCGTCGGAGTTGCTGTAGGCGACGCTGACGTGCGGCGTCCAGTCGCCGGACTCGCCGGCCTGCTCGGGCCCCCGCGCTGCGGTAATGGCGTCGCGAAGCGCACACCGGACTGGCATCAACGCGCTCGCTGGGCGCACTTCCAGCCGGACGACTTCGGGATCCACGATGGCCGGACCCATGCTCACCGTCACACGCGGAACGGCGGCGAGCCGCTTGCGGGAAGCGTCGATGACTGCTTCGAGCTCAGCGTCGGAAACCTCGTCGGTGAACCCGACCCCCTGTGTGGTGAGGTGGAGCCACTCGCGAGGGATCGAATCCATCCGGGGCAGCCCGGCCAGCCGCCCCTGGTAAGCGTCCACCAGCTCATGCAGAGCTGTCTGATTGTCGAACGTGAAATGCCAGGTGTACATCCGTCGGCCGACGCGCCATCCGGGACGCCACCACCAGTGGTTCCGCATCCGCTCCGTGGTGCCGCTCATGATTGCCCTGGAGGGAGCGCCCGTGTGGTGATCGCCTGGGCGCGATATCCGGCGATCTGCTGCCGCAACGTGCGTACCTCGGTGCTTCCCTCGAAGCGGCGGTGGCGCAGGCGCATGTCGACCTCCCCGAGCCTGGTGGTGAGCGTGGCCAGGCGCTGTTCCGGTGGCATCCTGAGTATGGGCGCGAGTTCGCTCGCGGTGCCGTCCACCCGCCCGGCGAGAAGGTGCGCGATGCCCGACCCGATGCGGATCTGCCCCCACGTGCCGTAAGCCCAGGGCTCCCCATGCTGGTAGGCTTGGCGGGCTGTCTCTGCCTCGGCCAGCGCTGCCGCCGGATCTCCCGCCCGCAGGTGAACGCCCATCGCGTAGTTGGCCTGGCGTGCGCGGCCACATGCCCACACCCCGCCGACCTCGTCCGCGCTGGTGATCTCATCCCGGGCACGTTTCGCGGCGGTCTGTGCCTCCAGTGCCCCGGCGATGTCGCCGACCGCCTGGCGCGCATCGCCCAGCTGGCACGCCAAAAGTACCCGCGCCGATGTCGGCGGGGCATAGTCAAGGCCGCGCGTGGCGTAGCCGGCCGCGTCGCCGAAGCGGCCTTCCCAGTAGGCGTTCTTGCCCTGGGCGATCAGCACCAAGGCGCGCAGCGGATCGTGGTCAGCCTGCCCGGCCATGACCCATCCGGCCCGCGCGTGCGCTTCCGCCGCCGCTGGCTGCCCGACGTCTGAGGACACCCACGACAGGAACGCCAGCAGCTGCCCGGCGATCACGTACAGGTCACGGGCCTGCCGCAGGGACTGGTGGCCGCCGCGGAGCAGCCCGGCGACGCGCCGGTACAAGGCAGCCGTGTCGCGCAGCACCGGCAGGGGAGGCTTCCGCAGGTACTCCCGGGCCAGCCGCCCGGCGGCATCGGCCATTGCGTCGATTGTCATATCGCCCACGTTGCTGTGTTCCGCCCACGTCGCCAAGTCGATCGCTTCCGCAGCTAACGCAATCACGATCGGTTCTTGGCGTGCTCCCTCAAGAAGGGCCGGCGGAACGTCCGGCGGCCTGGCCGGCCGCGCCATTGTCATGCTGGCCTGATCAGCCCCGGCGGCAGCCAGTTCAAGTTCGCGCTGTGCCGCAGCGTGGATGTCATCCCAGCGGAGGGCGAGCTTCTCCCCGGTTCCCAGCGCTTTATCGCATCGTTCCCAGAAGCGGCGAGCCACCTTCTGGCGGCCGGTCTCGACGTTGGCGATGCTGCTCCGGCTGTAGTGGATCAGCTCGGAAAGCTGTTCCTGGCTGAGCCCGCGTGCCTGGCGGTCCGCGTGCAGCTGGCGGCCAAGGGCACGCCAGGCGGCTGTGATGCGCTCTCCGTCAGCCACGCTCCGCCTCCAACTGAGTACAGCCCGGCAACTCCAGTGTCGCCTACTCCAGCGCCAGCACGCGAGAAATTCCGGCACCGGCTTCTGAACGGCAGCCAAACCAAGCCGGCGCCTGAAAGGCAACGGCGCCTGTCCAACCGAACCGCATCGCATCGCGCTCTCCATGATCGCCGCGCGCTGCGGCTGCGGTGAGTGTTTCTGCTCACCTGACGACTATTGACCACCCGCCCGGCCGTGCCCTTCTCACGCCCCGTTGCGGCTTCGTGGCTGGTCACCGCGGGGCCTCTGGGCGTAAACATTCAGCCCATGCACGCGGGGTGATGGGTGGCGCGGGTTGTGATTGCCGGTTACGGGGAGGACGCCTGTGCGGGCGGCCGCCAGGCTCTGCCGAGCATGAGGTCGTGCAGGACGTCCATGGCGTTCTTGCCGTGCTTGCGGGCGGTGTCGATGTAGCTGCGGATATCCAGGCGGTCCTGGGTGACGTCGTCGCTGGCCAGGCGGCCGGAGACCTTCTGCTGGGTTTTCAGGGGGCGGACGCCGCGCTCGCTGATGTTGTTCGTGGGCCAGATGCTGGTGTCTTCGGTGAACAGCAGCACGTCGGCCTGCCGGTGCCTGCAGAATTCGAGGAGCTCGCGGCCGGGCTTCTGCTTCGTGCTGTTCTTCGGCCCGGGGACGCGGGGGACGCTGGCCAGGCCGGCGAGGACGGCGTGCCGGAACTCGTGCTCCAGCGGGCCCGCGACATCCGCGGGAATGCGGGAAAGCTGCTGCTCGCGGGCGTCATGCCAGGCATGGATGAGGCCGCGCAGCGCCCGCTGCGCCTGCACGGGCCAGATGGTGCCGGGGTAGCTCTCGGCGCAGTCCCCGAAATCGCGAAGGATGTGGGACAGGCACGCCTGGTTCCCGGCGATGTGCTCCCACCTGGGATGAAAATAATTCTGATACCGGCCGGAGACCACGATCCCGGCGAAGCCTGGCAGGATCCCGGCGTCTTCCATGGTGTCCAGGCTGCGGGTGCCCAGCCAGAACGCCGAGTACCTCTCGGTGAACGCGCCACCGCAACCGCGCCGCAGACCATCACCCATGTCACGTATAGAAAGCCATGTGCAGGACCGTTTGCAGCGATCATGATTTCTCAGCGCGCAGATGCCAGCACAATCTGCGACAATGACCTGACTGATGACGGGCAGCCCGGACGGGGAGCCAGCCGTGAGGGAACCGGAAGCTATCGCGAATGCACGCTGCCTGCTGGGCAGGCAGTTAGCTGCCTGCCGCCGCGTGGCGGGCCTGAGCCAGGCGCAACTGGCTGAGAAGACCGGGTTCAGCCGCAGCACGATCGCGAACGTCGAAACCGGCCGCCAGCACGCCCCGGGTGAGTTCTGGGAAAGCGCCGACACCGCGGTCAGCGCCGGCGGCAGCCTGGTCAGCGCTCATGAGAAGTTAGAAAAGGCAGCGCGCCGCGCACGCGCGGGCCAGGTCCAGGTGGCCGGGGCGCAAGGCCCGCTCGCCTTGCCCGTCTTCTACCCCGCAGCCCAGCCGCTGCCCACCGCCATCCCCGGCACCGCAGCGGCATTTCCAGCCGCTCCAGAACCGGATGTGGTGGCCGCGGCGGCGGCCCAGGCCCGTGATCACGCCATGAACGCGGCAGCCACCGGAGTCGGCCCCGGAACAGTGGAACAACTCACCGCGGAAGTCGTCCGGCTGGGCCGCGCCTACGTCGCCGGGACCCCGCTCCCACTGTTCGCCGCGATGCACGAGACTCTCGGCCGCGTTCAAACGGCCCTGGGCCAGAAGGCTTACCCGGCGCAGGCCCGGGACCTGAGCTTCCTGGCCGGCGCGCTGTGCGGGCTGATGGCCAACGCGAGCCTGGACCTGGGACGTGAGGACGCCGCCGACGACCTGGCCAGGGCGGCCTGGACCTACGGGACGATCATTGACAATGCCCCGCTCATCGGGTGGGCGCGGGGCACCCAGGCGCTGGCAGGGATCTGGGACCACCGGTACGCCGACGCCGCCCAGTACGCCGGGGAAGGCCTGAGCCATCTCCCGGCGGGCATGGGCGCGGCCCGGCTGCATGCGATCCGGGCCCGGGCACTGGCCGGGCACCGTGACTTCGCCCAGGCCCGGGCCGCCATCAAGGCTGCCGCCGCGGCCAGCAACGAGCACCAGCCGGACCAGTTGCACAACGGCATTGCCGGGGAATTCGCTTTCGACACCGCGAAACTGCGCTACTACGAAGCCCTTGTCCTGGCCCGCGCTGGCTACCCCGCCGACGCTGAGACCGCCGCCGCGGCCGCAGTCAGCCTCTACCAGGCAGCCCCAGACACGGCCCGGTCCTACGGATGCGAGGCACTCGCCCATGTCCAGCTCGCGACAGCCCGACTGATGAGCGGCAACGCGGACGCCGCAGCCGAGGCGATCGCGGGCCTGCTGCGGCTGGATCCGGGCCGGCGCATCAGCAGCCTGCACGAGCACGTAGAAGCGTGCCGCGAGCTACTTCGCGGCCCCGCCTACCGCGGCTCCCGCACAGCTGCCGAACTGGGCCAGCAATTGGCCGTATTCAGCGCCGTCAGCATCACCTCCGCCCTTCCCAGCAGCCGGTGACGTCTGGGCATGATCTGGTTGTGCCGGTAGCCGATCTTCCCGAGGTAGCCCCGCGTGCCCTGGCAGACGCGGCCCGGTGCTGCGGCCTGGACGACAGCCACGCGCAGCTGGTCCGCCTGTTCTCCACCGCCGTCTACCATCTCCCCGCCGTCGGTGCCGTCGCCCGGATCGCCCTGGTGACCTCGCCACAATCGGTCAGCCGCCTGACTACATCGGTGCGCGTCACCCGGTGGCTCACCAGCGCCGGATTCCCGACTGTCGAACCGCTGCCCGTCAGCCAGCCCGTCGTCAGTCACGGATGCGCGATTACGTTCTGGCGCTACCTGCCGCAGCACGGCCCGCCAGCCGGCCCGGCGGACCTGGGCCGCCTGCTGCGCCGGCTGCACCACCTCGGCCACCCCCCGTTCCCGCTGCCGACCTATCAGCCGCTCGGCTCAGTCCGCCGCGCGATCCAGGCCAGCCAGGCAATTAGCGAAGACGAGCGCGCCTGGCTGAGCGGCCACTGCGAGCGACTGCTGCACGCCTACCGCCAGCTCGACTTCGGCCTGCCACCCGGGATGATCCACGGCGACGCTTGGCAGGGGAACCTGCTCCGTGACGGCGACCGGGTCGTGCTGGCCGACTGGGACGCGGTCAGCACCGGTCCCCGCGAAATCGACCTGATCCCCACCCTGCAAGCACCCCGGTTCGGCCTCCCCGCCCACCAGCGCGACGCCTTCATCGCCGCCTACGGCCACGACATCCGGGGCTGGGGCGGCTACCCGGTCCTGCGCGACATCCGCGAACTGTCCACCACCACAGCGCTCCTGCGCGACGCCCACATCGACCCAGCCGCTTACGATCAACTCCAGGTCAGGCTGACCTCCCTGCGCACAGGCGACACCCGCCAGTGGACCACGTTCTGACCGGGCTGGTCATCTGCCCAGGGCTGGCAGCGTCGGTTAGTAGGTGCCAGGCGGCCAGGACACCGGCGGCGGGGCAGGCAGCCGACGCGGCCCGAACGCCATGATCATTGCGCCCACCCAGCCGACGCCGGTCGGCGCGCCGATCAGGTTGACCAGGAACACCAGCGCTAACCCATCCACCCTGCGGATCGCCCCGACCAGGGTGGGCAGCAGGTACAGCACCGGCAGCGCCGTGAACGCGAGGATCAACAGCACGCCGCTGTCCGCCAGGACTCCCACGACCGTCTCCTCTCCGCACCCGGGTGCTCCCAGGCTTCCCCTCCGCCCCCATGACCGCAACACCCTTATCCGCAACGAATCCGGCGCCCGTCCCGCACGCCCAGCCCGCCGGCCCGGGGCAGCTATCCCGCCTAGCCGCCGGGTTAGCGGGCAGGCCTGGCCCGGGCAGGCGGCTGCGCCGCCTGCGGCCGGGAACCGACGTCCACTGACTCCTCCGCGACAGCCACCGGCAGCACCTGAGCGAGCGGCACCGGAAAGTCGTCGTGTGCCCGGCCCGCCGGAGCACTCGGCCGGGTCGGCCGGGGGTGGACCCGGCCAGGGTGCAGTGCCCGTCCCCGGGCCTGAGTGAAGGCAGCATGCAGCTGCTCCGCAGCCTCACGGGCAGCTGCCGCCTGCGCAGCGTGCGCCTGAGCCTCCCGCAACCCGGCCACCGCATCCGCCAGCGCCACCAGATTCGCGACCAGCGCGCCAGCTTGACCCGTGCCGTCACCGACGCTGCCGCCCGTCATCGCGAGCAGCCGTGCGGCAGCCCGCAACCGGTCCCCCTCCCGGGTCCGCCGGGGAACACGGCCATATGGCGCGCGGGCAGCCCGGTCATAGCCATCCGCCGCGCACCGCAGCACCCGGCTGCCCGTCGCCCGCGCCGCGGCGTGCAACGTGTCCGCCGCCGCCCATGCCGCGTCCGCGCCGGAGCCCGGGTCACCGGCGGTGCAGTTGCGCAGGTGCTCCGCCGCCGCGGCGGCCTGCCGGGCCGCGTGCCGGTAGATCTCGGTGCGTTCCGGGGCAGTGAACCGGGACGCCTCGGAACGCTCCGCCGTCCCGCGACGCCCCCCGGCCCAGGTGCTCCGCAGCCGGGGCAAGGTCAGCGCGTCGTTCAGCCGCCCGCCGCCGTACCAGCGGAGCGTCCCGTCCGGGCCGGTGCAGCCGGGAAGCGTCACCGCGTACCCGGTCACCTGACCAGGGTTGACCTCGCTGAACCGCTCCCGTACCAGCACCCCGGCCGCGCGCAGCCGGGCGAAGAAATCCGCCTCACCCGAAGCCTGCCCCGCCGCGTCGGCCACCGAGGCCCGGAGCACGGCGCGGACCGCCAGGCCCGGCATCGCCGCCGCCCCCGTGAGCGGGTTGCGAGCCGTCGGGTCAGCCCACCGGCCGCGCAGCTTCGGCAGCGTGAGGTCCGCCGCGAGCTTTCCGCCCCCGTACCAGATGACCCCGCCGTCCTTCGCAGCATGCTGCGGCAAGCCGACCGCGTACCCGGTCACCTCGCCAGGATGGGTGGTGCTGTGCCGCTGGCGCACCAGCACCCCGGCCTGGCCCAGCCGGGTGAAGAACTCCTGCTCCGTGCGCGCCCCGGCCGCCGCGGCGCACACCTCCCGCCGCAACCTCACCCGCGGCGCCTCAGCCCACCCGCGCCGGATCGCCTGCTCCGCCTCGGCCCGCGTCGCCCGCTTGGCGGCGGTGCGATCCGCCGGGGGAGTGGTCCGCAGCCCGAACTGCCGTTCGGCGTCCCGGCAGGCGTCTCGCAGCTTGAAGTAGCCATTCCACAGATCAGGCCGGTGGCGATCCTGGCGGGCCAGCGTCGCGACGAGGTGGATGTGATCCGGGGCGTGCCGTTCCCTGTCAAGTCACTGTGTCGAAGTTCTGGCGGCCAGTTTCCGTGATCGGTTCAAACGCTAGCTGGGCAGGCGTCCCGGTCGCTTCGCGAGCACGAGTGCCGCTTTGCCGTCAGGCTGCTATTTCGGATGCTTGATCGGGAGCGGGCGTGAGATAGTGCCCGGCGTGACAGCATCCGCGACCGTTCCCCCTCCGTTCTCCGCGTCGGCGATCGAGGAGGTTTGCAAGGTTCTCGCCGACTCGGTGACCGGGCCGCAGATCCCGAACCTCATCGCCCCGCTGAAGGTGGCCGAGGAACCGGACGGGCCGGGGACCAAGTGGAAGCGGCTGTTCAACGCGGTGATCGCGAGGCAGAACATGTCCAAGGACGGCAAGGCGCTGATCCGCCTGGTGATCGAAGTCATGGCGCCGGTGCGGTTCGGGTCGACGGCGGAGTTTGATGCTGTCCGGGCGCGGGTGAACGAGCGGCTGCTGCTGAGCGGGTTCGAGGTCCGGGCGGACGGCAAGGTCATCGCGGTCCAGGCAGCGCGGACTGTCGGGGAGGCGCAGCAGCGGGCCGATGACCTGCGGGCGGAGCTGGCTCGCAGAGACGTGCACCCGGACGTGCTGGCGTTCTGCCGCGCCGAACTGCTTCAGCAGAACTACTTCCACGCTGTCCTGGAGGCGTCGAAGAGCGTGGCGGACAAGCTGCGGAGGCTAACGGGCGCGTCCGGCGACGGGTCGCCGCTGGTCGACGCGCTCTGCTTCCCCGCCGCCGCCCCGCGTGTCCGGTTCAACGCCCTGGCCACCGAGTGGGAGCGCTCGGAGCAGACGGGGATCGCGACCCTGATGAAGGGGATGTTCAGCACCTTCCGCAACCCCGCTGCCCACGCACCGAGGGTGGCCTGGGCCACTTCGCGGAGCGACGCCCTGGACATGCTCACCCTCGCGTCCATGCTGCACCGCCGACTCGGCAAGGCCGACGTCAGGCAGACGGCTCCCTGATTTTCTCCAGGATGGCCCTGGCCTGGGCTGGTGACAGAGCCGCCGGTTCCGCCGTGTGCTTGTCCACTCCGACGATGACGACCGGCCCGAGGAAGCTGAACTGGAAGCCGAAGGAGCGCGCGACGAGGGTGGCGGCCTGGTTGGTCGGCTTTCCCGTGGCTGCGCCGTCCTCGTCGAGCCAGGCTTCCCAGCGGCTGGTCACCTGGATTCGCTCGGCGTGCTTCGTGCCGATAAGCGCCTTGAGGGAGCGCATGAACCGCATGCCCCCGCCGGGCAGGTCAACTTCCCCGGG
>Ga0307372_10001972_pt1 | contig 34716 bp, 29 predicted proteins | sample OX1MG_FD_202533 | JGI IMG/M metagenome (GOLD analysis project Ga0307372, IMG submission 202533) | Soil microbial communities from Risofladan, Vaasa, Finland - OX-1 | ecosystem: Environmental > Terrestrial > Soil > Coastal area > Acid sulfate soil | place: Finland: Risofladan, Vaasa | collected... | reverse complement strand
AACTCAAGACTGCTTCTCTTACGCAGCGGCCGGCGCATGGGTGTGTTCCGAGCTCGCCGCCCGACTACCTGGCCCACCCGCAAACCGGCGAAAGTGGATCCCTCTTAAACCGGCGCTAACAGCTCCGGCTTCGCGTTGAAACGCAGCTTGGATTCACGATGGTGAAGTATATCCGCGCAATAGAATTCATCGAGGATTACAAAACCATTGGCAAGGGTCAGGGCGGCTGGCGGGAAGATTACCAGTATTTCAGCCAGGAGGCGGGGATCTGATTCACAAGGTTTGAGGGTTCGCTAAAGGAAACGAACATAGGAATTGAGCGAGACGGGCATCGGAAGGAGACCAATTATGAGTGCGGACGTGGCGTCACCAGGTTTTGGCGGTTATTGTTCCCAATTTGTTCCCAAGTTCTGATTTGCGCGGCTCAACGAGCTTCGATGTGCCGAGCTACGATCTGGAGCAGGCCGCGTGGTCGCGCTTTGAGCTGAGTGGCTGCGGTTTTCCGAAGAACAAATCCAGCGGATGCGGGACCGTGGAGAAATATCTCAGCCCATCGACCAGACTTTGCAGAGTCTGTCTTCTAAGCGCGACTCTCGATTCCAAACCTTCTATTTGTTCCGTTAGCGTTTCAATCTTTTCAATAACTTGGGGAGTCTACTTTTCGCTCAAAGCTAACCCCAACCGCAGGAATGAGTAGGGTTATGGCACAGTTCTGGCACAGCTGAGTTTGCGAAGTCCGAGTTTAGCCTTGGCGCCGCTACGGAAAACGAGCTGCGCTTAGGAAACCTGATCATAACCTTGGAGCGATAGCTTATCGTGACGCGGGGCGTTGCGCAGCGGCACTCCGAGTGGCAGGTCCTTCTGCCCAAGCGATTGCAATGTCAAGCTCGTCGTACCGGAAGCTCTTTACTTCAGCCTGAATGAAATGCTCGGCTATCTTGGGCACTAGGCTGGCCAGTTTGGTATCGGCCGCAAGCGCAATCCTCTTTACGTGCTGTTGATGATCGCGGACGAATCGCACATGGCGAAAGAAGCTCCCCAGATTCTCCCAACCGGGAAATTCGCGGGTATGAATTACCAACCCTTGCAGGTCACCATGCGCTTCGATCCACGCGTCTGCCGTGAATGCCAGCGACTCAAAATCTTGAGCGCGCAAGGCTTGCTTGACTTCTACCACGATCACGCCGGATTCGGGCAGAAGCCGATGAGAAATGGCGGCACCTTCGGGAAGCGACCGTAGCCAATCAACGGCCCCGGCGAATTCAGTGTTGCCGAATACGGACACGGGGCACGGCAGGAAAAACCCGGCCAGCCGCGTCAATTCTCGAATCCAAGCCAAGTCAGTGACGACGGAGCAGCCGTCAAAAAGCCTCAGGAAATGGAGGCCGATTTTCGCATCTTCCCATGCCGCGCCCGGAGTGAAGCCCTCGAAGTCCGGCCCGAGCTGATATAGAAAGCGAATGCGACGACCCTCCCGCCGTGCCTCGTCGAGGAGCGGCACAAACACTTGCTCATAGTCCTCCTTCGATATCTTTCCAATAGCCCTGACGCCAACGATTCCACGAGGGAGATCTTTCAGTTTCTCGATCACCGGCCTCTCCTTTGCAATTGGATCATCTCTCTCTTGGGTTCGTGAAGCTGTGCAATCTTCGACACTCGCGGCACAGCGAACCGATCTATTCCACAACCCAGATCGTAAATCCTTTGCCTTGGCGGACAAACTCCTCTGCAGGATCTCCGTGAATAAGCTCGCTCAGCCACGACAGCGATTTTCTTCCAATGACCACAGTGTCGCACTTTCGCATTTGTGCGAGCTTCAATATTTCTTTGGTCGCTCCGCTCCCATTTACGAGATAGCAGTAGTGGGCTTCGATCGCTCCATGTGCCAGGCCGCCTTGGCACAAAATTGCGTTGGCGCGCTCCAAGGCCCGCTGTTCGGTCATCTCGGTCGCCGCAATCCATCGAGACTTGTAGGCTTGAATTCGTCCCTTTTCTGTGCCCCTGAGCTCGACGAGTTGGCGGGGAGGTGAAAGAAGGCTATGCGCAAGACAGACGCGGAAATTCGGTCGTCCTGAGGCCATCCGGGCCACATACTGCAACGCTTTTCGGGTGGCGGGCGATTCATCCACCACAACAAGCAGCTTGCTATTCTTCATTCGGCAGACACCTCGTAATGAGACTAAACAGGGACCATTTTATTGGTCCCATTGCTGTTTACAGGTTCGTTTTCCTTTGCTTTAATCGCGCGTTCCTGGCCCAGTCCCATGGTCAGTGCGGTCAACCCGGCCAGACCGCCCAGTTGCATTGTCTCGACAGCAGAGCTTGGGACAATGACAATTGTAGAGTTAGCTTTCAAACCTTCATAAAGCATGTTCATGGCGCGCAGATGTAATGCGACCGGGTCGTTAGCATAAGTTTTGGCCGCTTCGCCGAATTTCTCCGCCACCTGACGCTCTGAGTCTCCCAAGATTACGCGGGCCTGACGTTCGCGCTCAGCTTGGGCTTGCATCGACATTGCATCTTCCAAGGCCGGAGGAATCAGCACATCCTTGACCTCCACGGAAATGACATTGATGCCCCACGGTTCGGTGCGCTGATCAATGATTTTCTGCAACGCGTCGCTAATTTTGTCCCTGCCTTCGAGCATGTCCGAAAGCATGGTTTTTCCAATGACATCACGCAGGGCCGTTTGTGAAGCCCAGCTTATTGCGCTTTGGTAGTCGGCTACATCCAAGGCGGCCTTCTTAGGGTCGACAATCTTCCAGAACAGCACTGCATCTACATCCACAGGCACCGTATCTTTCGTCAGCGTTTTTTCCGCCTTGAAGGAACTCGTGAGAACTCTGGTATCAATCCAGTACGGAATCGTATCGATGAGCGGGATAATCACAAACAATCCCGGTCCTTGAAGCGAACGGAACTTCCCTAACCGCAAGACAACCGCTTTACTCCATTGATCCGCAACCTGAATTGCGGACGAGGCGAAAAAGGCAAGAACTACGGCGCTCCCCAGAATCCATAAGCCTTCAAAGTTGGCTGAACGTCGATACATGGCATAGGCCAATGCTCCCCCGAGACCGAGGATCAAGGCGAATATCAATACTGGAAATGAACTGTTCTTTTTCATTTCAATTACCTCTCTTCGCTTTCCGTGACTTCCAATTTACCGGAACTTTTCCTTGAACATTTCTTGTGCTCGCACCTTCGTCCATTTCAAGGAGTCTTTTGGTCTTAGCGTTCCGTTACTAACTTCTTGACGAGGCCGCTCTTGTCTTGGCTATCGGCTCGTGGTCCTCAATGAAAGCCGGTTGGATGCCCGCAGTTTCGCTCCGCCCTGTGGGCGACTCAATCTTCGTCTCGACGCGAACACTCTTTGAAGGAGCTGCTTTTGGCATCGTTACTTCGAGTCTGCCGTCACTAAAAGTTGCCTTAGCCTTCGAAAGATCAACTTCAGTGGGCAGATCGATGACGCGGAGAATAAGCAGTGCGTGCTGGGTCGAATGGCTGTGTTTTCCGGAGGGGTGGTCTTCGCGGGGCTCGGCCTTTCCACTGATGGTTAGTCGGTGCGGCTCGATGCTTACCTTAATCTCCTGGCTATTAAATCCTGGAACCTCGGCGCGCGCGATAAGCTGGTCGCCGGATTCCGAAATGTGGAACTTCACAGGCGTTAGCAGCTCATGTTCTGCGAGGAACCAGTCCTCCCGATCGTTTCCGTTTACGTGTCCGCGAGCCTCAAAAATCTCAAAGGACCGCCGGGCAATCAGATGGAATACGTCTCGTGTATGCTCGAAAAATTCATGAACGGATATGAGATTCAAATCAGTGCCGGAGGGTGCGTGTGAAGAATGATGTGTCATGGTTTCCTTCCTCTTTCTAGTTAGAATAAGTTCCTGTTTCCCTACTCAAAGAGACAGAGGCATCGTTCGGGTGGATCGCGCTCTCCGTGAAGGTTACGTATGCGACCTCGGCCTTTGGAACTGGCAAGCTGACCGCTGTCTCGGCAGGTAAATGGCGTACTATTTCTTGGAGTGCGCTTGCAAACTCCCGAGGGCGGAGAGCGGGCGATCCCAAGCAGGCCTGTCCACCGTCGATGGCGGGCAGCCAAAAGCAGCTATTCTCGACAGGCAAGCAAAGGAAAGCCGTAACCGGCAGGCCGGCCAAGATCATCAGCAGGCGAAAGCCACTGCCATCGGACAGGTGCGTATTGCTGAGCACTAGGTCAATGGGACGCGAGTTCAAGAGATCTGAGGCCTCTCGCATATTGTCGGCAAAATGACATTGGCATCCCCGCCGCCTCAGCCAATCCGCAAGGGATTGGGCGCTATGAAAACTCTGTCCGACCAAAAGCACGTCCCTCCCAGATAGTGTCATTTGGCATTTCCCTGATACTGATTCTTCATTCGGGTTGCTCGGATGCAAACCAGCGGACGATGTTCAACGGGTCTCACCGTGGAGTCTCCGCTATGGGCTGATGGAACCGTTCCGGTTGACCCGGCCGCCTCTAAAGAAACGGTGGCGCACCATGTCCTGGGCAAGCAGAAAAATTACGACTGCCAGGACGACTATGAACAGCAAGCCGACAATTCCGAACCGGGGCGGCCTGCGCCCTGCGCGGCCCGGCGTGTTCGAATCAGTCGTCATCCCAGCTGAATGTCCGCTACCGAAGACAGCCAATCAGTTCCTGCTATTCAAGCGCGACCCGTTTATCAATTCCTGATAACACTTGTGGCCTATCGACTGTGCCCCTGGTCCAATAACTATTTCTATTTCGTATTAGCATCCCGCTGGAGTTTGGTTCGCCGCTCCTCGTATTCCTCGCTTGTGATGTCACCGGCGGCATATCTTCTTTGAAGTAGCTGCAGAGGCGATTGCATTTGCCTGTAGGTAGTCCGTCTCATCGGCATCATGAATGAAAAAAACGAGATCCAGAGTAGGAACCAGAAAACCCACCAATACCCGTGCATTCCCCAAAAGTAGTTCATAGTTTGTTTCTCTCCTTCCGAGTGTGAACTCACTCAGGAACACGGCCTGCTTCATTGAGACTGGAGCCTTGCTCAGGTCATCCGCGATAGATCACAGTCGCAGATCAATGCGACGGTCGCGGGGGAACTGAACTTGTGGTTCTTAACGTATGGCTTGATCCCCAATTGCTGAGCATGCAAATGGCGTGTCCGCACGAACAATCGTCCGGCGTCTCTCCCAGGGCCTCGCACTGGGCGCTGCAGTATTTACCCGACATTGTTCTGCATGAACAACCGGCGCGCGCGCATTTTTCACCTTTCGCAGCGGCCATTTCTTTATCTCCCAGTTTCGGATCAGAGGCGAATGATCTAAAGAAGCATCCTGAACGCTGAAGTAAACGGTATCTGTCCAATAAGGCACACATTTCAGTTTTGGTCGCGGCCGAGGAAAGAAAAAGCGGGCTCGAGTCCCCGGGCGTCAGAGGGAGTTGCATAGGCTCTCAACACAAGCTGTCCGAAATGGAACAGTTTCCTTGCTAGTGCGGTGCGACAGTTGTGTTTGGGACTTAAGCTTGCTGGCCTGATACCACGGGCCTGGGGAGAATATAAAATGTCAAAGCAAAATTCAGTCGTCGCAATTTATCGTACCCATACGGAAGCGGATCAAGCGGTGAAGGAGCTCCAAACTAGTGGCGTCGACATGCACACGTTGTCGATCGTTGGCAAAGGCTACCACACAGACGAGCACGCAGTGGGTTACTACAATACTGGCGATCGCATGAAGTATTGGGGAAAAGTTGGCGCGTTCTGGGGAGGTTTCTGGGGACTGTTATTCGGATCTGCTTTTTTCATGATTCCTGGCCTTGGCCCAATTCTGGCGGCAGGACCGGTAGTGGCGTGGATCGTGGCGGGTTTGGAAGGCGCGGTGGAGGTAGGGGCCTTGGGCGCTTTGGGAGCTGGCCTCTACAGCATAGGAATACCCAAGGACAGCATTGTGAAGTATGAAGCGGCACTCAAGACAGATCAGTTCCTACTGATTGTTCACGGGACGGCTACAGAGGTCACAAAAGCAAAAGACATCCTCGAAAGCACGCACCCCTCGCAGCTTTCTCTGCACTCAGGTGAGGCCGTAGCAGCTGCAGCAGTTTAGCTTGCCCACGAAATTGGAGCACAAGCCCGCTTCTTAGGATGTGCTTCCCTATGGCGGTTTCGCCGGAGAAAACAATGACCGATTTCTGGAGTGTCCCGGCAGGGATTCCGAAACGCGTTGGGATCGCTGCCGATCATGGAGGATTTGAATCGAAGGAGTATCTGGTTGGGAAGTTGCGTGCGGCTCAGTACGCAGTGGTCGATTTCGGCGACGAGCAGCAGAGACCGGATGACGACTATCCGGATTTTATCGTGCCTTTGGCTCGTGCGGTGGCTCGCGGCGAAGTGGATCGCGGTGTGGCCATTTGCGGTAGCGGCGTCGGTGCATGTGTTGCTGCCAACAAAGTGCCAGGCGTGCGCGCGTGCCTGATACATGAGAGCTTTTCCGCACGACAAGGAGTCGAAGACGACGACATTCGCGTGATCTGCCTGGGTGGACGTGTGGTGGCGAACACGTTCGCTTGGGAATTGGTCAGGACCTTTCTCGAAGCACGATTCAGTGGCGCCGAGCGCCACCGGAGGCGTTTGGCCAAAGTCAGCGCACTGGAAGGCGTGGAGACGAGAATATGAAAACAAATCCTCTGAAACAATTGGGAACGCTGGGCCAATCCATTTGGCTGGATTATATCCGACGTGATCTGATGGCGAACGGCGGGCTCCGGCGTTTGATTGCGGATGATGGTCTACGAGGGATGACTTCGAATCCGTCCATCTTCGAAAAAGCGATCGCGGAGAGCCACGATTACGATGAGGACATCAAGGGCCTGGCGCTTAAGGGAGATGGCGTTAAGGCAATTTACGAAAACCTGAGCCAGCGTGACGTGCAAAGCGCCGCTGACGAGTTCCGGCCTCTGTACGAGAGTGCAGACGGCGCAGACGGCTATGTCAGCCTAGAGGTCAATCCGCATCTTGCGCACGATACGAACGGAACGATAGAAGAAGCCCGTCGGTTGTGGGCTGCGCTCGGCCGCCCCAACGTCCTAATAAAGGTTCCGGCGACTGGTGAAGGACTTTCCGCCATCCAGCAACTTATCAGCGAAGGAATCAGCGTCAACGTGACGCTGCTCTTTGGGCTGCCCCGTTATCGGCAAGTCGCGGAAGCATACATTGCCGGCATAGAATCGCGCGTGGCTCAAGGTAAGCCTGCGAAACATATTGCCTCTGTGGCCAGCTTCTTTGTAAGCCGCATCGATGCGCTGGTGGATCCACTATTGGAAAAGTCCATTGCGCAAGGCGGTAAGAACGTCGATCTCGCGAAGAAGGCGCACGGGCAAGTAGCCGTTGCTAGCGCAAAGATGGCGTACCAGATCTATAAGGAAATATTCGGGAGCGATCAATTTAAGAAACTAGCCGCCCAGGGCGCTCGAGCCCAGCGATTGCTATGGGCCAGCACCAGTACGAAGAATGCGGCCTACAGTGACGTGAAATACGTGGAGGCTCTTATCGGACCGCACACAGTAAACACGGCACCGATGGAAACCCTCGATGCGTACCGGGATCACGGAGACCCGAAAGCACGGCTCGAACAAGAGGTCGAGGAATCCCGCTCGGTATTAGAGCGACTGCCGGAACTGAACATCAGCATCGACGATGTGACGCGGCAGCTTGAGGACGAGGGTGTTAAGAAATTCAACGAACCGTTCGACAAACTAATGGAGACATTAGCGCAACGGTCGTCACCGCATTTGGCGAAAGCATCGTGAAAATAAGTCCGCTTGCCGGAAAGCCTGCCCCAGCATCGATGCTGGTGAATGTGCCCAGGCTTGTCATGGCCTACTACACTGAACAGCCAGACCCTTCCGTCCCCGCGCAAAGGGTCGCTTTCGGCACATCCGGACATAGGGGCTCTGCGTTCGACAAGGCCTTCAACGAATGGCACATCCTCGCTATCAGCCAGGCGATATGTCTGTATCGAAAGCTGCACCAGATTAATGGCCCCTTGTTTCTTGGGATGGATACGCATGCGCTCTCTGTTCCAGCGCTAGCGAGCGCGCTTGAAGTGTTGGCGGCCAACGGAGTGGAAGTCATGCTCGCGGAAGGAGACGAATACACTCCTACTCCCGTTATTTCCCACGCGATTCTGACATACAACCACGGGCGCAAAATCGGACTCGCCGACGGCATCGTCATCACACCATCGCACAACCCGCCACACGACGGAGGCTTCAAGTACAACCCTCCGAGCGGCGGACCCGCAGAGGGCGTCGTCACGGAATGGATTGAAGGGAAGGCGAATGAATTTCTCGAGGCCAAGCTGCAGAGCGTGAAAAGAATTTCTGTCGACAAGGCTCTTCAGGCTTCTACGACTCACCGGCACGACTACCTCAATACTTATATTGCCGATCTCGCGAACGTGGTTGAGATGGACGTCATTCGCGGCGCGAAGCTCCGCATCGGTGTTGATCCCCTGGGTGGCGCGGGAGTCCACTACTGGGGACCGATTGCGGAGCGCTACGGGCTCGACCTCACGGTTGTCAACGAGGTGGTCGATCCGACATTCAGTTTCATGACTGTGGATTGGGATGGCCAGATTCGGATGGACCCATCTTCGGTCTATGCGATGCAGCGTTTGATCGCGATGAAGGATCGCTTTGACCTTTCCTTCGCCTGTGATACGGACCACGACCGTCACGGTATCGTGACTAAAAGCGCAGGACTACTGCCGCCCAATCATTACCTCTCCGTCGCCATTTTCTACCTGTTTGAACACCGTCCGAAATGGCGCAAGGAAGCGGCTGTGGGCAAAACCGTGGTAAGCAGCGAGATGATCGATCGAGTCACCGCCAAGCTTGGCCGGAAGCTTTATGAGGTGCCGGTTGGCTTCAAGTGGTTCGTGGATGGCCTGCTCGACGGTTCGCTCGGTTTCGGCGGCGAAGAGAGCGCAGGAGCGTCCTTTTCTCGTCTCGACGGCACTGTTTGGACGACGGACAAAGATGGCATTGTCCCGACTTTGCTCGCGGCGGAGATCACGGCACGAATGAGCCGCGATCCCGGCGAAATCTACCAAGAACTCACGAGCGAATTCGGCGAACCAGTCTATGACCGCGTGGAAGCGCCAGCCACTCCCGATCAAAAGCAACTCTTAGCGAAGCTCTCAGCCAAGCAGGTCAAGCTTACCGATCTCGCAGGCGAAAAAATCAAGACTGTCCTCACTGCCGCGCCGGGCAATGGTGCTCCCATCGGTGGATTAAAGGTAGCGGCAGAGAGCGGATGGTTCGCCGCTCGTCCGTCAGGCACCGAGAATATCTACAAGATTTACGGGGAGAGCTTCCAGGGAGCAGACCACTTGTCTCGCATTCTGAAGGAAGCGCAGACGATTGTCAGCGACGCATTATCGGCGATGCCGGCACCAGCAGATGGCAAGCGAACCCATGGAACATCGGCATGACCGGGAAACTCTAGCCAATCCATTCCAAGATTCGGTCCGGCACAAGTTCGGAGCAGGAATAATGAGCAAGAAAGAACGCGGCAGCCTCTCGATCCATGGGCTTCTTCCGACGGAAGTAGACGGATTTGATTCTCTGGCGGAGCTTGCGCTCGACCTGCGCTGGGCATGGAACCATGCAACGGACGAGTTGTGGCGCGCTCTTGATCCTGTCCTCTGGGAACTTACCCAAAATCCTTGGGCGGTTTTGCAGACGGTCTCGCGGGATCGACTCAAGAACGTCCTGGCCGACCCCGCGCTGCATAAGAATATTGATGACCTGCTGAGTGCCAAACGTCAGGCCGCCGAGACGCCCGCGTGGTTTCAGCAAAAGCATCCGCGATCCCCCTTAACCTGCGTCGCGTATTTCAGTATGGAATTTATGTTGAGCGAAGCGCTCCCGATCTATTCGGGAGGACTCGGCAATGTGGCCGGAGATCAGCTCAAAGCTGCCAGCGATTTAGGCGTGCCGGTCGTCGGCGTGGGCCTGCTCTACCAGCGAGGCTATTTTCGCCAGGTGATTGATAAGGACGGAGCGCAACAAGCGCTCTACCCGTACAACGACCCTGCACAATTGCCGATTAGTCCGCTGCGCCGTCCGAACGGAGAGTGGCTGCGGTTAGAAATCGACTTACCTGGCTACTCGGTCTGGCTGCGCGCGTGGCAGGTCCAGGCGGGTCGAGTAAAACTCTACCTTCTGGATAGCAATGACGCGGCGAACCTCCCCATTCATCGAAGTATCACCAGCGAGCTATACGGGGGCGGGCCAGAGTTGCGCCTCAAGCAAGAACTACTTCTCGGGATTGGCGGCTGGCGTTTGCTTAGCGCGCTAGGCATCAAGCCTGAAGTCTGTCACTTAAATGAAGGGCATGCAGCCTTTGCTACGCTCGAGCGTGCTCGCAGTTTTATGGAAGAAACCGGGCAGCCATTTGAAAGCGCACTGGCCGTCACGCGAGCGGGAAACATCTTCACTACCCACACCGCTGTGGCTGCCGGATTTGATCGCTTCACTCCCGCTCTCATCGAACAATACCTCGGAGGGTATGCAGAAAAGAAACTCGGCATAACACTCCACGATTTGCTGGCCCTGGGCCGCCAGAATCCGAATGACCCGTCCGAGAGTTTCAACATGGCCTATCTCGCCATTCGTGGAAGCGGAGCCGTGAATGGAGTGAGTCGCTTGCATGGAAAAGTAAGCCGACACCTCTTTGAGCCTCTCTTCCCTCACTGGCCAGAGGACGAAGTTCCCGTAGGGCACGTCACCAACGGAGTCCACATGCCGACCTGGGACTCGGCGGCAGCCGACGCTCTCTGGACGGAAGCGTGTGGAAAATCCCGCTGGCTAGGGCCGACAGAGAACCTAGAGCCGAATATTCGCCGCCTGTCTGACAGCGCGCTCTGGCAATTCCACACGGCCGGGAGCAAATCTCTTGTCCAGTTCGCTCGCGCGCGATTGTCAGCGCAACTGGCAGCATCGGGGGCGTCACCGGATGCGATCGAAGAGGCAAAACATCTATTTGATCCCAACGCGTTGACATTGGGTTTTGCGCGGCGTTTCGCGACCTACAAAAGACCGAACTTGCTGCTGCACGATCGAGAGCGGTTGCTTCGCCTCTTGAGCGATTCCCAGCGTCCAGTGCAGCTCATCATCGCCGGAAAGGCACACCCTGCGGACACGGCGGGACAGGCATTGATCCAAGAATGGATTCAGTTCATTCGTCAGCCTGAGACGCGGCCGCATGTGATCTTCCTCAGTGATTACGACATGCATTTGACTGAGCAACTCGTACAGGGCGTCGATGTCTGGATCAATACGCCACGTAGACCCTGGGAAGCTTGCGGAACAAGTGGCATGAAAGTACTCGTGAACGGTGGAATCAATTTATCGGAATTGGACGGCTGGTGGGCGGAAGCATACACGCCTGAAGTGGGGTGGGCATTGGGGGATGGTTTGGAGCATGGCGATGATCCCACCTGGGACGCTGTGGAAGCCAACGCTCTCTATGATTTGCTCGAGCGGAAGGTGATCCCTGAGTTTTATGCCCGAGACGCGAGCGGAGTCCCCACCGCGTGGGTCAACCGGATGCGAGAAAGTATGGCGCGGTTGACACCGCGCTTTTCTGCTCACCGCGCGGTCCGTGAATACACCGAGCAACGCTATCTCTCGGCGGCTACTGCCTACCAGGAACGCGCGGCGAACAAAGGCGCATTCGGCAGGCAAATGGCCGATTGGCAGCACAGTCTGGAACACAAATGGGCCACTCTGCACTTCGGCGAACTGAAGGTGGAGACTCGCCGAGCGCAACACGTCTTTGAGGTTCAGGTTTATCTCAATGGCATCGATCCTCAGGCGGTGCGAGTTGAGCTTTATGCGGACGGAATTAAGGGTGGGGATTTCGTTCGCGAAGTAATGAAATGTGCGCGATCCGTACCTGACGCGCCGGGTTTCTGTCTCTTTCAGGCGATGGTGCCCAATACACGTCCTGCGAGCGACTACACACCGCGACTCATACCGCATCGCTCCGGAGTAGCGGTTCCGCTCGAATCCGGTCGAATCCTATGGCAACGCTGATGAAAACGTCCGAGCGCAATTCGCACGATGGTGTCTTGGCGATCCCGGCTCGCTCTGACGTTCAAGCGGGTTCTCCTCTCCCGTTAGGAACACAGGAGACGGGAGGAGGGGTTAATTTTTCCATTTTCAGCCGTTACGCTAGCCGCGTTCGCCTGGAGTTGTTCGACCACCCCGAAGACGCAGTGCCCTGCCGGATCATTGATCTGGATTCAGCCGAGAACCACACTGGCGACGTGTGGCACGTCTGGATCGAGGGAATTGGCACCGGTCAGCTATATGCGTACCGAATGGACGGGCCCTACAAACCCAACGACGGGCATAGGTTCAACTTTAAGAGGCTTCTCCTTGATCCTTTCGCTACTGCGATTACTCAACTGCCCCCTTGGGATTTTGCATCGGCGCGCGGATACGATCCTTTGGCGCCGGAGCAAGATTTGGTCCCTTCGAAATTGGACAACTCTGGATCGATGCCGAAGTGCGTATTTGTCAACGAGCCCTTCAAGTGGGATGGAGACCAGCCGCCCCGGCATCCATGGTCGAAGACCCTCATTTACGAAACGCATGTTCGCGGCTTCACGATTCATCACAGGTCGGGCGTGGATCATCCGGGAACTTACCAGGGTCTGCTGGAAAAGATTCCTTACCTCAAAAATCTAGGAGTGACCGCAGTAGAACTAATGCCCGTGCAGGAGTTCAATGAAACTTCTGTCACGCGCAAGAATCCGCAAACGGGCCGGCCACTCAAGAATTACTGGGGATACGATCCCGTGGCCTTCTTTGCGCCTAAAGCTTCCTACAGCAGCTCGGGAAGCTTGGGCCAGCAGAAGGTAGAGTTCAAGCAAATGGTCCGGGCTCTGCACGCAGCCGCTATCGAGGTGATTCTGGACGTAGTTTTCAATCATACGGCGGAGGGAGACCAACTAGGCCCGACGCTCTGTTTCCGCGGGATGAATAACGCGATTTTCTACACGCTAGCGGACGATAAGCGCTACTACAGGGACTACACCGGAACAGGAAACACGATTAACGCCAACCATCCCGTGGTGCGAGACCACATCTTGTCTGCATTGCGTCATTGGGTGGTCGAGATGCATGTCGATGGATTTCGCTTTGACCTTGCCGCCGTGCTCGGTCGGGGCCGTTCCGGCAACTTGCTGGCCAATCCTCCGCTTCTCGAGCGAATCGCCGAAGATCCGATCTTGAGGGATGTAAAAATCATTGCCGAAGCTTGGGACGCCGCAGGCGCGTACGAGGTGGGTAGCTTCTCGCAGCGGCGCTGGGCGGAGTGGAACGGTCGCTACCGAGATGATGTGCGGCGTTTCTGGCGCGGCGACGATGGAATGCTCGGTTCGTTTGCGAACCGCATCTGCGGGAGTGCCGACATCTATGCCAAGTCCGGCAAAGGACCCGAAGGCAGCATCAATTTCATTACCTGCCATGACGGTTTCACGTTGAATGACTTGGTGAGCTATCAGACAAAGCACAACGAAGCGAACGGAGAAAATAACCGAGACGGGACCGACGCGAACTTCAGCGACAACTACGGGCCGGAAGGAAAGACGACGGACGCTGGCATTGAGAATTTACGAAAACGCCAGATCAAGAATTTCCTTCTGACTCTTTTGATCTCACGCGGCGTGCCGATGCTGCTCGGCGGCGATGAATTCCGTCGTACGCAAGGCGGCAACAACAACCCGTACTGCCAGGATAATGAAACGAACTGGTATGACTGGACCTATCTGGAAGAACACAAAGAAATCTTCCAATTCACTCGCAGCGTGATTGCCTTTCGTACGGCGCATCCGATTCTCAGTAAGGAAAACTTCTACACGGATGCCGAAATCCGCTGGTTCAGCCCGCAGCAGCAATTGCCCAATTGGTTTGACCCAAAGGAAAAGCAGCTTGCCTGTCTGATCCAAGAAGGCGAGCAGTGCGCGATTTTCCTGATGTTCAATGCCGGTAGCGATGCAGTCGATTTCGGTTTGCCTACCGCACCGTTGGGGGCTCGCTGGCATTTGGCGGTAGACACTTCCCCCGAGGCATTGGAAGGGCTATTTGCAGCGGGAGACGAGCCGCTTTGCGAAGACCCCTTCACCTTTCACTTGTCTTCGCGATCTAGCGCCGTACTCATTGCGCGACAAGCGGAGATCGCATGAAAAAACCGGTCCCGATCACGACGCTATTTGTGGATATCGGCGGCGTTCTGCTCACCAACGGATGGGATCATCATGCCCGCAGGCGAGCGGCAAAAAAGTTCAATCTGAAGTGGGCTGCGATGGAAGATCGACACGGCCTGAACTTTGCCGCTCACGAGGAGGGAAGGGTTACATTCGAGCAATATCTAAGTCGGGTGATCTTCTTCCAAAAGAGGCCGTTCACCCGGTCCCAGTTTCGGCTTTTTATGTTCGCGCAATCGAAACCCTACGTCAAGATGATCGAGATGGTCCGCAATCTCAAAGCGCGCTACGGGCTGCGAATCGCCGTAGTGAGTAACGAATCGCGGGAAGTAAATGCGTACCGGATTCGTAAGTTCAAGCTGGGCGGTTTTGTGGACACCTTTATTTCCTCTTGCTTCGTGCACGCTCGCAAGCCCGACGTAGAAATGTTTCGACTTGCGCTGGATATCGCCCAGGCGTCACCTCGCCAGGTGCTCTATATCGAAAACACACCGATGTTCGTCCAGATCGCGGAAAGCTTGGGAATTCGAAGCATCCTTCACACGGACTACAAATCCACCCGAGCAAGCCTCGCTTCATTTGGATTGCAGAGTCATTATGAAACCAAGTAACCCGCGAATCCTCACGGTCAATGGCGGCTCGTCGAGCATCAAGTTCGCGCTGTTCGAGACAGGGGATTCTCTGCGACGGATTCTGACCGGTGGCATTGATCGGATTGGACAGCCGGAGGCCACCTTGCGAGTGAACGGTCCGACTCAGACGGACAACATTTCACGTTTGCTGAAGGCGAAGGATCACGCTGCGGCGGTGGGCGCTCTGATGGATTGGGCTGATGAACGCAGCGAGCGTGATGCTTTGGCAGCGATTGGACATCGCATCGTGCATGGCGGACCGAAATATTTCGAGCCGCAGCGAATTACCCCCGAAATGGTTGAGGAGCTACACCATCTGAGTCCATTCGATCCTGACCATTTGCCCGAGGAGATCATATTAACCGAAGCATTCCACCTTCGGTTTCCCGACCTGCCTCAAGTGGCGTGTTTCGACACTGCTTTTCACCATGATATGCCGCGAGTGGCCCAGATGTTGCCAATCCCTCGCCGGTACGAGGCGCAGGGTGTACGGCGGTACGGGTTTCATGGGTTGTCGTATACGTTCCTGATGGAAGAACTCGCGCGCCTTGGCGACCCGGCGGCAACGACTGGCCGGGTAATCCTCGCCCACCTCGGCAATGGGGCGAGTCTGGCGGCGGTGTGCGACGGCAAATCCATGGACACAAGCATGAGTTTCACCCCAACCGCCGGGGTGCCGATGAGCACCCGTTCAGGCGATCTCGATCCCGGACTCGTTTTGTATCTGGCGCACGCTGAGAAAATGAGCGCCAAGCAATTTAACGAGATGGTTACTTCCCAGTCTGGCTTGCTAGGAATATCCGAGACCAGTTCCGACATGCGCGACTTGCTCGAGCATGAAACGCACGACGTGCGGGCGGGCGAAGCCGTCGCGCTGTTTTGCTATCAGGTCAAGAAATGGATCGGCGCATTCGCGGCAGCGCTCGGCGGGCTAGACACTCTGGTGTTTGCCGGTGGCATCGGGGAGAACGCGCCCACGGTCCGCGCCCGAATTTGCGATGGACTGGGATTTCTGGGAATCGAGATCGAAGAAAAGAACAATGCGGCGAATGAGGGAGTAATTTCGGCAGGGGCCAGCCGGGTTGCGGTCCGCGTCATTCGTACGGATGAAGAACACGTGATAGCCAAGACAGTTTGCTCCGTTCTCGGCCTTGGCTCAAAAAAAGGAGAATTGAATCATGAACACAGAAACTCTTACGCTAACTGACTCAGTAACTGTTTCACCGGAACTGCTTCATAAGATGAATGCCTACTGGCGCGCCGCCAACTATCTGTCGGTCGGGCAAATCTATCTCTACGACAATCCACTCCTCAAGGAGCCACTGAAACTCTCGCACGTGAAGCCGCTTGTGGTCGGACACTGGGGTACGACGCCCGGCCAGAATTTTATCTATGTGCACCTAAACCGAGTCATCAAGAAGTATGACCTCGATATGTTCTACATCGCTGGTCCTGGGCATGGCGGCCCAGCGATTGTCGGCAACGTATACCTCGAAGGCACCTGGACAGACATCTATCCGAACGTTACCAAAGATGAAGCCGGAATGAAGAAACTGTTCAAGCAATTCTCATTTCCCGGCGGAATTTCGAGTCACGTTGCACCGACGACGCCTGGGTCGATTCACGAAGGGGGTGAGCTTGGGTACTCGCTTAGCCACGCCTTCGGAGCGGCGTTCGACAATCCTGATTTGCTCGTTGCCTGCGTTATCGGTGATGGTGAAGCGGAGACCGCCTCCCTGGCGACCTCATGGCAGTCCAACAAGTTTCTCGATCCGATTACCGACGGAGCTGTGCTGCCAATACTGCACCTGAATGGCTACAAGATCAGCAATCCAACTATCCTGGCTCGCATCGAGCATGAGGAACTGGAGCAATTTCTGCGAGGCTGTGGTTGGACGCCTCACTTTGTCGAAGGCGACGAGCCGGAAAAGATGCATGAACTCATGGCCACTACGATGGAAACGGTCATCGAGGACATCCGGACAATTCAAAAGAATGCCCGAAACAATAACGACACCACTCGGCCGCGCTGGCCGATGATCGTCCTCAAGTCGCCCAAGGGCTGGACTGGGCCGAAATTCGTCGACGGACTGCAAATTGAGGGCACTTTCAGGGCGCATCAGGTGCCGCTCCTGGTCGATTCCGACCATCCCGATCATGTCAGCCAGCTTGAGAGCTGGATGAAGAGCTACAAACCTGAGGAGTTGTTCGACGGGAATGGGCGACTCATGCCCGAATTAGCCGAGCTCGCGCCGAAGGGCGACCGCCGGATGGGAGCCAATCCCCATGCCAACGGCGGCATTCTGTTACGCGACTTGCGCATGCCGGACTTCCACGTTCACGCGGTGAATGTGCCTTCGCCTGGCGCGGTTACCGGCCAAGATACCCTTGTGCTTGGCAATTTCCTGCGGGATGTGGCCAAGCTAAATGAAGATCAGCATAATTTCCGTGTCTTTGGCCCTGATGAAACCGTCTCGAATCTTCTGGGCGCGGTCTTCGAAGTCACCAACCGTCAATGGGACGCACGAAAAGTAAAAAATGACGAATTCCTCGCGCCCGCCGGTCGCGTTTTGGATTCGATGCTCAGCGAGAACCAGTGCGAAGGTTGGCTTGAAGGATATCTTCTGACCGGGCGGCACGGGCTCTTCAACAGCTATGAGGCCTTCATTCGCATCGTCGATTCAATGTTCAGCCAGCATGCCAAGTGGCTGAAGGTGTGCCTCGAATTGCCCTGGCGCCGGAAGATCTCGTCGCTGAACTATCTACTCGCCTCTCATGTCTGGCAACAAGATCACAACGGCTTCACGCACCAGGATCCCGGATTTCTCGACCACGTCATCAACAAGAAGGCGGATATCGTGCGTGTCTACCTTCCCCCTGATGCCAACTGCCTCTTGTCGGTATTTGATCACTGCTTGCGCAGCCGGAACTACGTGAATGTGGTGGTTGCAGGTAAGCACGCCCTGCCGCAATGGCTGACCATGGATGCCGCAGTTGTTCACTGCACCGAAGGAATCGGCATCTGGCAATGGGCCAGCAACGACCAGAATGCCGAGCCGGACGTAGTAATGGCCTGCTGCGGTGATACGCCGACGCTGGAGATTTTGGCTGCCGTTTCCATCCTCCGCCAGCATTTGCCCGAACTGAAAATCCGGGTGATTAATGTCGTCGATCTGATGAAGCTACAGTCTTCGAGCGAGCACCCGCATGGATTGACCGAAACGGACTACGATTCGCTTTTCACCAAAGATAAACACATCATCTTCGGTTTTCACGGATATCCGTGGTTAGTCCACCGGCTGACCTACCGTCGCGCCAACCGCAACCTCCACGTTCGGGGCTACAAGGAAGAAGGCACCATCACGACCGCTTTTGACATGAGAGTGCAGAACGACCTAGACCGGTTCCACCTGGTACAAGACGTGGTCGATCGGCTACCGCACTTGGGCACCAAGGGGGCTTATCTAAAACAGTTGGTACAAGACAAGCTCATCGAGCACAAGCACTACATCGATCAGCACGGTGAAGATATGCCGGAAATCCGGAATTGGAAGTGGAGCAATACCAAATGAATTCACAAGCGCTTATAGACACGGCGAAGACCATGGTTGCCGGCGATAAAGGATTGCTGGCAATGGATGAAAGTAATCCAACCTGCAACAAGCGATTCGCGAAGTGGGGTATTCCTCAGACCGAGGACACTCGACGCGCCTATCGGGAGTTGATTGTGACCACGGCGGGACTCGGTGAGTCCATAAGTGGCGCAATCCTTTACGACGAGACGATCCGGCAGAAGATGAAAGATGGCACTCCCTTTATCAAAGCCATCACCGATGCGGGAATTATTGCCGGTATTAAAGTCGACATCGGTGCAAAGGCCTTGGCAGGTCACACCGGCGAGAAAATAACCGAGGGGCTGGACGGATTGCGCGACCGGCTTGCGGAATATTCCCAAATGGGCGCACGTTTTGCGAAGTGGCGTGCAGTCATTGCGGTGGGTAGCAGTATTCCAAGCAGGGGTTGCATTGAGGCCAACGCGAACGCGCTGGCTCGTTACGCCGCTTTATGCCAGGAAGCTGGACTAGTCCCCGTCGTCGAACCGGAAGTGCTGATGGAGGGAGAGCATAGTCTGGCGCGATGCTTCGAGACAACAGAGGAGGTTCTTCGAACCGTTTTCGACAACCTCTACTCACAAGGCGTGATGCTCGAGGGTCTGATTCTGAAGCCCAACATGGTTCTTCCGGGATTGGCCTGCTCAAAGCAGGAAACGGTGGACGAGGTCGCCGACGTAACCGTGAAGTGTTTGTTGCGAGCCGTTCCCGCCGCTGTTCCGGGGATTGCGTTCTTGTCGGGCGGCCAATCCGGTGAACTGGCCTCGGCCCGTTTGAATGCCATGAATGTCAGATTCAAATCGCAAATCCCCTGGGCTTTGGCCTTTTCATTTGCCCGTGCCATTCAGCAACCGGCTTTGGAGATTTGGCATGGCGAGGAATCCAACGTATTGGCGGCGCAGCAAGCTCTCTATCACCGAGCAGCGTGCAATCGGGCTGCGCGCCGTGGCATCTATGACGCCGCGATGGAAACTCATGGGAGAGCCAGTGCGCCCCTTGGCGGATCATCTGCGAAACACGCCGTGAGCGCCTTATGAAACCGCACATTCGCCAGAAATTCATTGTCGGCAATTGGAAGATGCATACGACTGCCGCCGACGCCACGAGGCTAGCCAAGGCAATCTTAGATGGCATAAGCATTATGAGCGGTAAGGACTGTGTATCGGTCGCCGTCTGCCCGCCCTTCCCTTATCTCGCACTTGTCGGAGAGATTCTCAAGGGCAGTTGCGTCGCGCTGGGAGCACAGAACCTCTATCCAGAGAAGGATGGCGCGTTCACCGGCGAGGTCAGTCCGACGATGCTTCTCGATCTCGGTTGTAAGTACGTGATCCTCGGACACAGCGAGCGCAGGCGCATACTCGGTGAATCCGACGTATTCATCAACCAAAAGGTGCGGGTCGCGGTGACCGCAGGGCTCAACGTGATTTTATGCGTCGGGGAAACTCTTGATCAACGAAACGCTGAACAGACCGAAGCAGTGCTCGACCGGCAACTCACGCAGGGATTAGCCGATGTGTTGTCCGGTGACTTAAATCGAATGACCATTGCATACGAACCGCTGTGGGCAATCGGCAATCTCGGACACCACGCTACCCCCCAGCAGGCTCAGGGCTCCCACGCTCTCATTCGACGCTGCTTCTCTCGCATATACGGGGAAAAATCGGCTCAAGCAGTTGTCATACAGTACGGTGGCAGCGTCAAACCGGAAAATGCCGCCTCAATGCTGACCCCTCAGGGCGTCGACGGCGCTCTCATCGGCGGCGCAAGTCTCGATGCCGATCAGTTTCTAGCTATCGTCCGAGCCGGAATCAGTGAAGTACAAACCAAAGGTAAATCAGCATGACCGCAATTGCACCACTCCAGGCGCGGGCAGCGTGGAAGGCTCTCGACGCCCACTACACGAAGATCCGGGAGTTGCATCTCCGAAAACTTTTTGTAGACGACGCCACCCGCGGGGAGCGGATGGCGGTCGAGGCCGTAGGCATTTACTTCGACTACTCGAAGCACCGCATCACCGATGAGACGCTTGCGCTTTTGCTGCATTTGGCTGAGGAGTCCCGTCTGCGGGGCTGCATAGACGCCATGTTTCGCGGCGACAAAATCAATGTTACCGAGAAGCGGGCCGTCCTGCATGTGGCTCTGCGTGCTCCCAGGGAGCAATCCATCACCGTGGACGGCGAAAACGTGGTGCCCCAGGTGCATTCTATCCTCGACAAGATGGCCGGCTTCTCGAATCGGGTGCGCAACGAGGAGTGGAAAGGCCACACCGGTAAGCCGATCCGCAACATCATCAATATTGGCATCGGTGGGTCTGATCTCGGGCCAGTAATGGCATACGAGGCCTTGCGGCATTACAGCCAACGCAATTTGACCTTCCGCTTCGTCTCCAACGTGGACGGGACCGATTTCGCCGAAGCTACCCGCGATCTCAATCCTGACGAAACGCTGTTCATCATCTCGTCGAAAACATTTACGACGCTCGAGACGATGACGAATGCGCACACCGCTCGTGATTGGGCACTTAAAACTTTGAAAGATAACGCCGCCGTGGCCAAACATTTCGTCGCTGTCTCTACCAACGCTGGGGAAGTTGCCAAGTTCGGCATCGACACCGCCAACATGTTTGAATTCTGGGATTGGGTGGGCGGGCGCTACTCGATGGATTCGGCGATAGGTCTCTCCACCATGCTCGCCATCGGCCCCGAGAACTTCCGCGCCATGCTGGGTGGTTTCCACGAGATGGACGAGCATTTCCGGACTGCCCCATTCGAACACAACTTACCCGTGATCATGGGACTGCTGGGCCTCTGGTACAACAATTTCTTCGGCACTCAGACCGTGGCAGTTTTGCCGTATGAGCAATACCTGAAGCGTTTTCCAGCCTACCTCCAGCAATTGACAATGGAAAGCAATGGAAAGCACGTCACGCTCGATGGAACCGAGATCGCCTACCAAACCGGGCCTACCTACTGGGGAGAACCGGGCACCAATGGCCAACACTCTTTTTACCAACTGATTCATCAGGGCACCAAGCTTATCCCCTGCGACTTCATTGGATTTATTAAGCCGCTGAACCCTCTCGGCCGCCACCACGACCTCCTTCTGGCCAATGTGTTTGCCCAAGCGGAAGCGCTGGCTTTTGGGAAAACATCGCAGGAGGTTCGGGCGGAGGGTACACCCGCGTGGCTCGCGCCGCACAAAGTCTTCGAGGGAAACCGTCCGTCCAGCACGATTCTCCTGGAACGACTAACCCCTGCAGCGCTGGGAAAACTCGTCGCGCTATACGAACACAGTGTATTTACGCAAGGCGCCATCTGGAACATCGATTCATTTGATCAGTGGGGCGTCGAGTTGGGGAAGGTGCTTGCGGCGCGCATCATCCCCGAACTTGAGACCGAGGCCGAGAGCCCACTCAAACACGATAGTTCGACCAATACCCTGATCCGCCGCTACAGGAAATTCAAAACATTATGAGTATGAAAACAGAGAAGAAACCTGCGGAATAGTAAAGACAGGAGGTACAACGATTATGAAAGCCATCACCGACAACCCTAAAGTTCCCGCATCGAAGCCGGAACCGAAGCCCAAGAGTCCTGAATCGAAGTCGGGGTCCAAGCCCGACGCGACCAACCCGAAACACGATCTGAAAACCCTTCCCATGCCGGAGGTAGAGAAACAATTGGGGGCCTCGCCGGACGGTCTCAGCCAGATCGAAGCCCAGAAGCGGCTGGCGAAATACGGGCCGAACGAGATCGCGGAAAAGAAAACCAACGCATTCCTGAAGTTTCTCAGCTATTTCTGGGGCCCCATTCCGTGGATGATTGAAGCCGCGGTGATTCTGTCGGGCGTGGTCCGGCACTGGCTGGATTTCTTCATCATTCTCTTTCTACTCTTCTCTAACGCAGTGGTGGCATTTTGGGAGGAACATCAAGCGGGCAACGAAATTGCCGCGTTGAAGGCCAAACTCGCGACCAAAACCACAGTGAAACGGGATGGAAAGTGGGTCAACCCTGTAGCGCGGGAACTGGTGCCGGGCGACGTCGTCCGTCTGCGACTGGGAGACATTGTGCCGGCGGATGCGCGTTTATTGGCTGGCGATCCAGTGCAAGTAGATCAGTCAGCGCTAACCGGCGAATCCTTGCCCGCGACGCGCAAGCCTGGCGAGGCTGTGTTTTCGGGTTCGATTATCAAGCGGGGCGAAGCCGACGCGATGGTATACGCCACCGGCACAAACACCTACTTTGGCAAGACGGCGCAACTGGTGCAGGAGGCGACTACCGTCAGCCATTTCCAGCGCGCCGTGCTTAGAATTGGCGATTACCTGATCGTTCTTGCAGTGGCCCTGGTGGCCGTAATCGTTACGACGGCGCTCTTCCGTCACGATCCAATCCTCAGTACGTTAGAGTTTGCCTTGGTGCTTTTGGTGGCCGCGATCCCTGTGGCGATGCCCACGGTACTGTCCGTGACGATGGCAGTCGGCGCGCGTTTACTGGCAAAGAAACAAGCGATTGTGACAAAGCTGTCGGCGATCGAGGAACTCGCTGGTGTGGATGTGCTGTGCTCGGACAAGACCGGCACTCTGACCCAGAACAAGCTGACATTGGGCGATCCATTCTGCGTGAACAAAATCCCTGCCGATCAGGTCATTCTCTGGGCCGCACTGGCTTCGCGTGCGGAAGATAAGGACACCATCGACCTCGCAGTGATCGGCGCCGTGAAGGACGATAAAGCGCTAAAGGCTTTTCAGGTACTGCATTTCCAGCCTTTCGATCCGGTGCATAAGCGCACAGAAGCTACTGTCAAAGCCTCGGATGGAAAAGAGTTCTTTGTGGCCAAAGGCGCTCCGCAGGTGATTCTAGGGATGGCGACCAACGCCGCTGAAGTAAAGGCTGCTGTCGAGAAAGCCGTCAATGAATTTGCCGGTCGCGGCTTCCGTTCGTTGGGCGTGGCCCGGGCCGATCAGGAAAATAAGTGGCAGTTTGTTGGCCTGCTGCCAATGTTTGATCCGCCGCGCGAACAGGCCAAAGCAACCATCGCGAGCGCTGGACAGATGGGTGTGAAAGTCAAAATGGTTACCGGCGATCAATTGGCCATTGCCCAGGAAACTGCCCGCCAATTGGGAATGGGCTCGAACATTCTGGATGCAACCGTCTTGCGCGAATCGAAGAATGAAGAATCCGCGCAGTCGGTGAAGTCCATCGAGAAAGCGGACGGCTTCGCTCAGGTATTTCCTGAAGACAAATACAACATCGTGGATGTTCTCCAGAAGCACGGCCATATTGTCGGTATGACCGGCGACGGCGTGAACGACGCTCCGGCGCTGAAGAAAGCAGACTGCGGCATAGCGGTTTCCGGCGCGACGGACGCGGCTCGTGCGGCGGCGTCCATCGTGCTACTGGCGCCCGGCCTGTCGGTAATCATCGACGCGATCAAGGAAAGCCGCCGCATCTTCCAGCGGATGAATAGCTACGCGATCTATCGTATCGCCGAAACACTGCGCGTGCTGTTCTTCATGACGCTGGCGATCCTAGTATTCAACTTCTACCCCGTGACCGCGGTAATGATCGTGATGATCGCCGTGCTGAACGATGGAGCCATCCTGTCCATCGCATATGACAACGTTCATTACAAGAATCAGCCCGAGGCCTGGAACATGCGGCTGGTTCTGGGGATCTCCACGGTATTGGGCGTGATCGGGGTCGTGGCTGCGTTCGGCCTGTTTTATCTGGGCGAGCGCGTCTTTCACCTCGACCACGGGCACGTCCAGACGCTTATGTACCTGAAATTGTCAGTGGCCGGCCATCTGACGATTTTTCTGACGCGGACGCGAGGTCCGTTCTGGTCCATCCGCCCGGCGCGGATTCTGTGGATCGCAGTGCTTGGCACGCAGACGATCGCGACACTAATTGCAGTTTATGGTTTGTTTATGACACCGCTCGGCTGGCGCTGGGCAGGTTTCGTTTGGGCCTACGCCTTAGTTTGGTTCCTCGTCAATGACCGCGTGAAACTGCTCGCGTATCGGATTTTTGGTTCTGCCAAAACCGCTATGCCGCAGCCTGAAGCCACGGCCGAGGCAAAGCCTGACGCCAATACCCAACTGCCCTCTCTACAGAAGCCGGAGCCTAAACCCGCAGCCAAAGCTGAGTCTAAACCCGATGCGAACGCAATGCCCGACTTGACGCCGCAGATCACCAAGCGAGCCTATGAACTCTATGAGGAGCGAGGCCGCAAGGCCGGTCATGCAGTTCAAGACTGGGAAAAGGCAGAGCAGGAGATCAAGAAAGACGAAACTAAGGCCGAGGCGCCCGCCGAAACCAAAGCTGAACCGCAGCCAGAAGGCAAAGTCGAGCCGACGCCCAAGACCAAAGTTGAACCCACGACTGAAATTAAGGCCGTGCCAAAGCCAGAAGCTAAGGCCGGGCCGAGACCGGATGCAAAAGCTGAACCTAAGACTGAAGCAACAGCCGGGCCTAAATCGCAAGCCAAGGCCAACCCACCTGCGGATTTGAATCTGCAAATCGTCAAGCGAGTCCATGAACTCTACGAGGAGTTGGGACGTGAGGATGTGCGAGCAGTCGAGGAATGGGAGAAAGCTGAGCAGAAGGCTCAAGAAAATAAACCCCACAAGTAACGGAACGAGAACTCCGCGCAGCACATTGCCGAAGAGGAGAAAATGAGAATCAACTCAGAGGATTTCCGTGTGCGGCCAAAAGAAAAGGTGAAACTCAAAAAGTGGCCAACGCTGATAAAGTCCTTTTCTAAGTCGAAGAAGCAGTATGAAAAACTCCTGGAAAAACACGTTGAGGAGTTGAGCTCACTGCAACAGCTTCACTACGCGTCCGCCCACTTCGCGTTGCTGCTGATTTTTCAGGCATCTGACGCCGCTGGCAAGGACGGTTCTATCCGCCACGTCATGTCCGGTGTAAACCCGGAAGGCTGCGAAGTTTTCAGCTTTAAGCAGCCGAGTGCTGAAGAACTGAAACACGATTTTCTCTGGCGCACCACCTGCCGCCTGCCCGAACGTGGACGAATCGGAATATTTAACCGTTCTTACTACGAAGAGGTACTCGTCGTTCGAGTGCATCCGGAGATTCTCCGAAGCCAGGACCTTCCGGAAGCATTGCGCGACGAGAAGAGCATTTGGAAGGAGCGCTATCGTTCCATCGTGGACTTGGAGGAACATCTCCACCGTAACGGAACCCGGATTGTCAAAATATTCCTCCACCTGTCGAAAAACGAGCAACGAAAGCGCTTTCTCGCGCGTATTGATGAGCCGGACAAGAATTGGAAATTCAGTTTAGCGGATATTCATGAGAGAAAGTACTGGAAGCGTTACGTGAGAGTTTACGAGGAGTGCCTGCACGCCACAAGCACCCATCACTCACCCTGGTATGTCGTCCCCGCCGATGATAAGGAGAATGCTCGGCTGATCGTCTCCCGGATTGTCATCGACGTTTTCAATGACCTGAAGATGGCGTACCCCAAGACAACCACGAAACGTCGGCGCGAATTAAAAGCTATCGGCAGGCAATTGGCGAAGTAAACGGTCGAATGGTCAACGGTCCCAATACGGTTTTGAACCTCCGCAGACGCAAAACTAAGAATTGTCTCAATGGCGTTGCTATCGAAATTCGCTCCTAACCCGGCGTGCTTTTGCGACACACGGTTTCAAGAAAAAGGAGAATCACATGGATTTAGGAATGATCGGACTGGGACGGATGGGAACAAACATGGTGCGTCGCTTAATGCGGGCTGGGCACCAGTGCGTGGTTTATGACCTAAATGCGGAAGTCGTTCAGGCGCTCGCCAAAGAAGGTGCGGTTGGGACGACATCCCTAGAAGACTTCGCTAAGAAGCTGAAATCACCTCGCACCGTCTGGATGATGGTGCCTGCCGCAGTGGTCGATCCGACGCTAAAGACCCTTGTCTCAGTTCTCGAAAGTGACGACGTTGTAATCGACGGGGGCAATTCCTATTACCACGATGACATCCGTCGCGCTGCCCAATTGAAACCGAAGGGTATCCACTATGTGGACGCCGGGACGAGTGGCGGAGTCTGGGGTTCAGAACGAGGCTACTGCCTAATGATTGGCGGTGATGAAAGTATCGTCCGGCGCCTCGATCCCATTTTCGCGGCGTTGGCTCCGAACATCGACGAGGCGCCACGAACGCCCGGTCGGGAAAAATTAGGCGGTACCGCCGAACACGGCTACCTGCACTGCGGTCCAAGCGGCGCGGGCCATTTTGTCAAGATGGTTCACAACGGCATCGAGTACGGCATGATGGCCTCGTACGCGGAGGGTTTGAACGTCCTGCGCCACGCCAATGTCGGTAAGCAGAAGAGCACCATTGATGCTGAAACCACGCCGTTGCGCGATCCTGAGCACTACGCATACGACCTGAATCTCGCCGACATCGCCGAGGTCTGGAGACGTGGCAGTGTTATCTCATCGTGGCTTTTGGACCTGGCAGCTAACGCGCTCCTCGATAGCCCGGACCTGGCGAAATTCGCCGGTCGAGTATCCGATTCAGGGGAGGGGCGCTGGACGATCAAGGCGGCCATTGACGAGTCCGTTCCCGCCCCCGTCCTCAGTGCCGCACTCTACGAACGCTTCAGTTCGCGCGGCGAGGCTGACTTCGCCGACAAGATGTTATCGGCTCTTCGTTACGAGTTCGGCGGGCATGAGGAAAAAGCCGCCGCCAAGAAGACGGGTGCCTGATGACTACCTCCCATTCGGATGCCTTGGTGCTCTTCGGTGTGACAGGCGATCTTGCCCACAAGATGATCTTCCCGGCACTTTACGCGATGGCGAAGCATGGCATCCTCAACGTTCCGATAATCGGCGTCGCCTTTCCGAAGTGGAGCTTGGATCGCCTTCTCAATCGCGTGACGGATAGCATAAAGCGATCGGGTGGGATAAATGATAAGCGTGCCTTCCGCCAACTTCTATCGCAGTTCAGCTACGTGAATGGAGATTATAAGGACCCGACAACGTTCGCGGCGTTAAGAAAAGTGTTAGGCAAGGCCCGCCGCCCAGCTCACTATCTGGCCATTCCGCCCTCGCTTTTCGAGACAGTGATCAAAGGTCTTGGTGCCGCGAAATTGGCTGAACACGCGCGCGTGATCGTCGAAAAGCCGTTCGGGCGCGACTTGGCCTCCGCCCGGGAGCTCAATCGCGTGGCGCTCTCGGTGTTCCCGGAAGACTCGATCTTCCGCATTGACCACTTCCTCGGCAAGGAAGCGATCATGAATATTCTCTATTTCCGCTTCGCGAATTCGTTTCTCGAACCGATCTGGAATCGCAACTATGTGGCCAGCGTTCAGATAACTCTAGCCGAGAAGTTTGGTGTTAAGGGCCGTGGTGCGTTTTACGAAACCGCTGGCTGCCTGCGCGACGTGATCGAGAACCACCTCTTCCAGATCGTCGCGCTGCTTGCGATGGAGCCGCCGGCCGACAGGGATTTTGGAGCCGTGCACAATGAGAAGGCCAAGGTCTTTCAAGCCATGCGCCCTTTGAAATCCAGCGATTTGGTGCGTGGTCAATATGCTGGCTACCGAAGAGAGCCAGATGTGGCAAAACACTCTGACGTTGAAACCTTCTGCGCCTTACGTCTATTCATCGACTCGTGGCGCTGGGCGGGAGTGCCCTGGTACTTGCGCTCTGGCAAATACCTACCTGAAAACGCGACCGAAGTACTGGTCGAGTTGAAACCGACCCCACAAAAACTTTTCGCGGACTCAACACCAAAGACTGGTTCTGGCAATTATCTTCGATTCCAGCTTTCCCCAACTTCCGCCATCGCCCTCTCCGCTCGCGTCAAGCGGGCCGGGAAGGAGTTCGTTGGCGAGCAACGAGAACTCTACCTCTTCGAAGAACAGCCCGGGGAAGAATCACCCTACGAACGGCTCTTGGGCGACGCCATGGCCGGAGATGGAGCTCTTTTCACTCGTGAGGACGCGGTTGAAGCAGCATGGGCCGTGGTCGATCCTATCCTTAAAAAGCATCATCGGATTCGACCCTACAAGCGCCACAGCTGGGGGCCAAAAGAGGCCGACGCGCTCATCGCCTCAAACGGCGGCTGGCACAACCCCGCACGAGTGCTACACCGATGACCGGGAAATGGCGTAGAGCCGAGGCAAGCCCGCGCGACATTCAGTGGTACTTAGAAAGAGAGGGTTAATGAATAGGATTCTTCTTCCGCTCGATTTTTCAAACGCCTCGTCGAGGGTGATACATCAGGCGATGTTTTTGGCTAACCATTTTCGTTCCGAGATGATACTGCTGCACGTCGTGGCTCCGCTGAGCTATCCAGCAGGTGTACTGGAGGGCGGGGATGAACTCACCGGGCGGGATTTGCATGCCGAAGTCATCAAGCGAGCACAGAAAGAACTAGATCAATCCCTGCGTCCGGAGCCCGCTGGGATCGTGGTCAAACGTTTGTTGCTGAGAGGAGACCCGGCCGGCGAAATCGCACGAACAGCTCGCGACGAAAAAGTGGATCTGATTGTGATGTCCACACATGGCCATGGGTTACTGTACCGCTTTCTGCTGGGGTCGGTTGCCGCGAAAGTGTTGCACAGCAGCGATTGTCCAGTTTGGACAACTCCCCACCTGGAAGAAACGCCAACACGTGAATTCGCCATCTGGAACATTCTTTGTGCGGTTGATTTGAGCCCCCACAGCCGCAATACCGTGTCGCGGGCAGCGCAAATGGCCACTGAGTTTGGCGCGCGGCTTACCCTCGTTCATGTCACCGCCGGAGTGGAAATGTATGGCCCTGGAGGGTCTCACGTGATTCCTGAGTTGAAAGAGGAACTCGTCGGCTACGCCTCGAAGGAAATCGCCAAACTTCAGCAGGATGTGGGCACCAAAGCCGAAGTGATCATTGATAGTGGCGATGTGCATAGGCTGTTGAACCGAGCCGCGGAGCAATGCAAAGGTGACATCCTAGTCATCGGGCACATGCCTTCTGGCGGGCATTTGGGTTCCAACGGCAGCGGCTATGCGATCATCCGAGAGTCGCACATCCCTGTGCTGAGTGTCTGAGAAACCGTGAGGACTGTTCATCGAGCCCATACGCACAGCGTCATTCTGGCGATGGCCCTGAACACTCTCGACGTTTGACAACGAGATCGATGCCTGCATGGCTTCTGACGGCGGCTGACACAATCCTAGCAATAAAAGAGTGTCCAGCCGTCCATGACAACGCCCTGTCATTCTCGCCTCTGCTAGGCCGGTGTTGTAGGCTATTCCAGAAAGGTCGCCATGGCCACCGAACATCAACCTTCCTCGAAGGACGAAGAGAAGCTATTTCAGCGTGTTGAACTTAGCGCCTCTGCGGAACAACGTGCGGCTGTTTATGACTCCGTCCTCAATTCCAGCCATGTCGGCATTGAGTACGTCGCTCTCCTCATTCTAGCTGGCCTAATCGCATTATTCGGACTGCTCGAAAACAGCGCCGCAGTCATTATCGGGGCGATGCTGATTTCTCCCCTGATGAGTCCTATTCTCTCGGCTGGGCTGGCACTTCTGTTGGGCGATGGAAGGTTAGGGAAACGGTCAGCCGTGGTAATGGCATTGAGCATCGCCGGCGTGATCGGGATTACGTGGCTAGTCGCATATCTTATCCCTCTGAAACAAGCAACTCCCGAAATCCTAGCGCGTACGGCCCCTAATTTGCTGGATTTGTTCATTGCGGTCCTTTCCGGTCTCGCCGGCACTCTGGCTTTACGCGGCGGCTCCGTGACCATGACTATCCTGCCGGGCGTTGCGATCGCTGTCGCGGTCGTTCCTCCACTCTCCGTTGTCGGCTACGGTCTGAGCACACGTCAATGGTCAATCGCAGGTGGAGCCTTTCTACTCTTTGTCACCAACCTGGTGTCGATCATCATCAGCGCGGCGGGTGTATTTCGAATCATGGGATTTCATCCTCGGCGAGACGCAGAACAAGGCCGATGGAAATTAAAATACCGCGTGGGAGTCAGCGCCCTCATTTTGATTGTCCTCTCGATCCCGTTATTTCTGACCTTGCGAAAAGCTGCCATTCAAATCTCGATACGGGCCGAGGTTCAACGAGATTTGAACATGGCATTCGAGAAGAACAAGGTCTCGGTCATTGATCTTTCTTTTTCGCAGGTACAGAACGGGCTCGTGATCCGGGCAACGCTTCAAACAATACGGTATTTGGAAACGGATGCCATCCAATCTGCCGAGAGTACCCTTCGCAAACGGTACGGCCAAGGAAGTACCCTTCTAGTTGACCAAATTCTAGTGGCGCAGGGCGGAGTTGCGCCTCTGGCGGTGCCCCGCGTGCAGGATCCAATTTCCGGTGGCATTGTCAAACCCGATGAAGGAAAACCCACCTTCGACTTCAATAGTTCCAGGTTGAAAAGCCAAGAATTTATTCAGACACAGCTGAATGGAGTCTTGGCAGGCACCGACCTTCAACAAGCGGCCACACCGGAAATTGTATTCACCTCTACAGCGACCCTCACGCTGAACTTGCAGCTGATTTCCTCCGAATTCCTCAACAGCCAGACGATTTCCCTTTTGGCTTCACAGCTCGGATCGAAACTCGGCGTCCCAGTCAATTTGCACGGTCAGGCCGAACTGAAAGGGCCAGCTTTTCAACTGACACTGACGCCGGCGAAACCGAGTGTGGGACTAAGCGCAAACGACAGAGCGGAGTTGGAGAGAATAGCTAAACGAATTCAGGAAGACAATCTACGATTGTCCGTCACTTTTAGCTCTGACGAGAGGGTCGCAGACGATAAGACTCCCCCCCACTTCGTCTCCGACATTCGACGATTCCTTTCCATGAGCGGGTTGAAGAATTCGCAGTGGACAATCAAGGTTGAACCTTCGAATGGATCGGAGCCGGGAAGGGCCGAAAATGGTCTACCGTCCCCTATCTCGGCACCGGCAAAAGAAAACGACGAACGGGCGATCACCCCGAACCAGTTTCACTGCGACTTGAAGAGTTTTCAGGATTTTTAATCCTCGTGGCCAACAAAACATAGGATGCCGGCGTTGTCTTCTGTGCGATAGCATCTACATGGCACATCGAGGTTCAGCCGATTATCATGACTGCTAGTTCTGCTGTCGAATTTCTCATATGGCTGCTAATCGCAGCATCCATCATCGCCTTGATAGCGATTCGCCTCCGAATTCCGTACACGGTGGCCCTCGTTTTGGGAGGCTTGGCATTAGGCTCACTGCACTTGCCAATTCTACAAAGTATTTATCAGTCAGATCGGCCTGATTGGCTGACGCCCGACGTCATTCTGATCCTGTTTCTGCCAGTATTGCTCTTTCAGGGCAGCCTCAACATAAATCTACGGCAACTCCTCGAGAATCTTTCCCCGATTCTCATTCTTGCCACCGGTGGCGTCGTTGTCGCCACATTGGTGACGGGTTATCTAGTGTTCTGGTTCGTTGGAGTGCCGTTGATGATGGCTTTTCTTTTCGGAGCCATCATTTCTGCCACGGATCCCATCGCCGTATTGTCGATCGCGAAGGAAATGGCTGTTTCAAAGCGACTTGCTATGCTCCTGGAAGGAGAAAGTCTTTTCAATGACGGGACGGCCGTTGTTCTGTTTCAAATCCTGCTTGCGGCCGTGCTCACAGGTAATTTCAGTTTAGCGTCGGGCTCGGGCAACTTCATTGTGTCAGTGCTGGGCGGAGCCACGATTGGGCTAGCGTTAGGTTACATTGCCAGTAAGATTACGGCGAGAATTGACGATCCTCAAATCGAGATCACGTTGACAATGATCGTCGCGTACAGCTCTTACCTTGTCGCGCATCATTTTAATGTCTCAGGGGTGATTGCGACAGTTATGGCCGGTCTAATAGTTGGGAACCTTGGAACAAAGGGAATGAGCTCGCGAACCCGCGTGGCACTGTCGTCGTTCTGGGAGTATGCGGCCTTTGTCATCAATTCGATTCTCTTTTTGCTGGTCGGTCTTGAGGTGCGTGTCGCCGACCTCGTCCGAGACTGGCGCGCCGTAGCACTGACAATCGGAGCTGTGCTCATTGGGCGAGTCCTTAGCGTTTACGGCCTCAGTTCAATGATTAACCTGATTTCTCGAAAAATCGATTTCCGTTCACAGCATGTATTGGTCTGGGGCGGCTTACACGGCGCTTTGTCGCTGGCTCTTGCCTTGAGTCTTGGCACGAATCTAGTGGGCCGTGACAGGATTCTCACAATAACTTTCGGTGTTGTAGCTTTCTCGATGATTGTGCAGGGGCTGACGATTAAGTCGTTGATCCGCGCGCTCGGAATCTCTACCGTGGCAGAAGATGAGTCGGATCGAATTACCGCTCAGTAGCTGGCTCCGTTATTGGAATCGTCACACATTGGATTCAAACCGTGATCACTACAAAAAAACTAACCGTCGATGCCGAGCTGGAAAAGCTTCAGCGCGAATCCTTCAACTACTTCTTGCATGAGACCAATCCAGCCAATGGGCTGGTCATCGACAAGAACGAAGCAGACTGGCCTGCCAGCATTGCCGCCACGGGTCTCGCGTTGGCGTCTTACCCGGTGGCTGTTGAACGCGGATTTATGCAACGCGCCGCGGCAGTAGAGCGAACACTGACGACGCTGCGTTTCTTCTGGAATAGCCCACAAGGCCCCGAATCCGACGCGACCGGCTACCGGGGCTTTTACTATCACTTTCTTGACATGCAGACCGGACGGCGCGCATGGCAATGCGAGCTATCAACCGTAGACAGCGCCTTTCTGCTGGCGGGCGCCCTAACGGCAGGAATGTATTTTGCCGCCGATAGGCCAGACGAAAATGAAATCCGCAGCCTTGCAGATGCGCTCTACCAACGCGCAGATTGGCATTGGGCGCAAGATGGTGGCGCAACAGTCACGCATGGCTGGAAGCCCGAAAGTGGATTTCTCAAGTACCGTTGGGAAGGCTACGACGAGGCGTTGCTGTTGTATGTTTTGGGGTTGGGCTCGCCGACACATCCGCTACCCGAGAGTAGCTACGCTGCGTGGGATTGCACATATAAGTGGGAGCATTGTTGCGGACAAGACTACCTTTACGCCGGACCGTTGTTTACTCACCAGCTCTCACATGTCTGGGTCGATTTTCGCGGTATTCAGGACGCTTTCATGCGCAACAAAGGCATCGACTATTTTGAGAACAGCCGCCGTGCAACTTATGCACAACAACAGTATGCGATCAACAACCCACTCAAGTTCGAAGGCTATGGCCCCCATTGCTGGGGCATTACTGCAGGCGACGGCCCCGGCCCGCACACAATCAAAGTGAACGGCATTGAACGCCAATTCTTCAATTACGTGGGGCGCGGCGTGCCCTACGGACCCGACGACGGGACCATCGCACCGTGGGCGGTAGTGGCATCACTGCCATTCGCCCCCGAGATTGTGCTGCCCGCGCTCGACTACTACATTCATGAGGCAAAGTTGACAGAGCTGAACCCTTACGGTTTCAAAGCGTCTTTCAACGCGACTTACCCGGGGAAGCTCGGCAGCCTTCATGGCTGGGTGTCGTCGTGGCATTACGGGATTAACCACGGACCCATCGTTTTGATGATCGAGAATTATCGGACTGGATTGCCGTGGCAATTGATGCGAGCCTGCCCATACATTGTCAGCGGGTTGCGTCGTGCAGGCTTTGACGGATGTTGGCTATAACTCGCTCGATTTTTTACGCGTGGAATTCCAAAGATGAGCGCATGACATAAATCCGTTACAGACCTACCCCGCGCGATTTAGGCATACAGCTTCGCGTGTCTGCACGAGCGGCGTAATTGCCCGCAGTTCACGTTCCTCCTACGTCATAAGGCATCGAGGGTCCGAGGGTTTCGGCCGTTGTGTTTGGCTGGGTGCAAAGAAAAGTCCTCCTGCCTGCCACGCAGGCGGCCCGCTACGGCTCTCAATGTTTCTATTGGTTTAGGCGAAGTTTGCGCGCTGTTCTGCCTCGCGGATTTTTCTTGTGTTCCCAAGTTGCACCACAATGCAGCAGCGCTGACATCGGGCTTCTGTAACTTCCTGATTGAGAAGGATTTGGTCGGGGCGTCCGGATTTGAACCGGAGGCCTCCTGCGCCCAAGGCAGGCGCGCTACCAGGCTGCGCTACGCCCCGACATGAAGTGCGTATTGATTATACGCGACTTGCCAACGCGGATGCTGCCCCAACAAGCCAATTTGGCC
>Ga0307372_10001971_pt1 | contig 34720 bp, 21 predicted proteins | sample OX1MG_FD_202533 | JGI IMG/M metagenome (GOLD analysis project Ga0307372, IMG submission 202533) | Soil microbial communities from Risofladan, Vaasa, Finland - OX-1 | ecosystem: Environmental > Terrestrial > Soil > Coastal area > Acid sulfate soil | place: Finland: Risofladan, Vaasa | collected... | reverse complement strand
ACTGCCCTCTGATAGAGAGGGAAGACCAGTTCCAACTGGTGAACAACTGGACGAAGATCATCGGCAACCACACGGTGAAGTTTGGTGCTGACCTGCGGTATGCGCGCAACCTGCGCGTACCCAGCGACACGGACCGCACCGGCCTGTTCGGCTTTAATTCCGGGGCGACGGCGGACGCGAGTGGAAACGGCGGTCTGGGTCTGGCCTCCTTTGTGCTGGGCGATTCGTCGCAGTTCGGACGCTATGTGAGCACCTCCACGAACGCGAAGGAGTTTCAGAAAAGAGACTTCTTCTTTGCGCAGGACACGTGGCGCGTAACACCGAAGCTGACGCTGAACTATGGCACGCGCTACGAGTACTACTCGCCTGAGCGTGTGAACGGCAAGGGCAACGGTGCTCTGATGGACCTGAAGACGGGCTATCTGCATGTGGCCGGTATCGGGAACAACGGCTTGAACATGGGCTGGAAGGCGGGCAAGAACACGTGGAATCCGCGTCTTGGCATTTCCTACCAGGTCAACGACAAGACGGTGATCCGCGCCGGATACGGACGCAGCTTCGATCTGGGTGTGTTTGGCTCGATTTTTGGTCACGTGGTTACGCAGAACCTGCCGGTTCTGGCGAACCAGGAGATCAGCGGAATCGGGAACAACGCGGTCAGCTACACGAAGCCGTTTGACCTGGCGACCGGCCCCGCGGCGGAAATCTTCCCGGCCGTGCCTTCGAACGGACTGCTGCCGAACCCTGGCTACGCGGTCAACACCAAGGCACGTCCGAACCCGCTGCGCCTGCCTACTCTGGATGCGTGGAACCTGAGTGTGCAGCGCGCGATTACGCCGACCCTGTCGATAACGGTGGCCTACGTTGGCAACAAGGGCACACACACCCTGAGCGCCGGCGACGGTAACAACACGAACCCGAACGAACCAGCGATCTTCCTCCCGGCGCAGTACAGCATCACCGGGGCTCCGCTGCACTACGATCCGAACGGCGGCACCTGCTGGCCGGCCGGACCGGGCTGCACGAATCCGATCGGTTCGAACGGCGCAGTCGCGACTTCGCAGTTCCTGCAGAGGTACTACGGAGGAACGCTGCCCGCCTGCCAAGATGCCGCGTATGCTCAGCCGGCCGGATTGCCGACTGGGGCCTGCGGCTGGACCCAGGGCATCAGCTACTACGCAGACGACCAGGACACGCATTACAACGCCCTGCAAATCACCGTGACAAAACGAATGGCGCGAGGGTTGATGTTCAGCTCCAACTTCTCCTACGCACACTCGATTAACACGAACAGCTCCTACTCGACGTGGAACAAAAAGCCTGAGATCGGGAACGACGACTATACCCGGCGTATGTCGTGGGTAACCTATGGTATGTATGACTTGCCTTTCGGCAGGAACCAGCGGTTCCTTGCCGGAGCGCCGACCTATGTGAATGAGGTTATCGGAGGTTGGGAGTTGAGTCCGGTAATCAACATTAGCAGCGGTCTACCGTTCACCCTAGGCATGAATAACTGCGCTTCTTCGGTGGGCGGAACATCGGCTCCGTGCTACCCGAACGGAAGCTCCAGCCACTTGCACATGCACCTGGGCAAGTTCAATCCAGTTACTCACTTGCGTCCGTACTTCAGTTCGGTTGAGACGGGCAGCAACACACTTTGCCCGTCCAACTCGGATCCGACCGGAACGCCTGCAGGGGGCTTTACCTGCCCGGCGCTCGACCAGATCGGCAACTCGGGTCGTAACAATGCGTGGGGTCCTGGATTGTGGAACGTGGATACCTCTCTAATGAAGAACTTCCCAATCAAGGAGAGGATTTCGGCGCAGTTCCGGGTGGACTTCTTCAACCTGTTCAACCACATTGCCGCTGCGAATCCCAACACGGGTAATGTTGACAGCAACGGCAACGTCACCAATGGAGCGGGTGGAAACGGAGTTGGACAGGTAGGACAGGCCAGCCCGCGTCAGCTAACGTTCTCTGCACGACTGCAGTTCTGACGCGAACTTTGTAACCTTAACAAGGCAGGGGAACGTTGGTTCTCCTGCCTTGTTTCGTCTTATCTTGTTTCCTTAGCGGTTGCGTTCGATACTGATTCCTATGCGTTGTTTTTCCCGGGCCGTTTTGCTGTTTACCTTTCTGCTGCCGGTGCTGTGGCAGGTGAGTCCGGCTGCTGGGCAGACGGCAGAGCAACCGGCTGCGAAGGCTGCTTCCGCGACGACCGCCAAACCGGCCACTACCGATTCCAACGTAGCGAGTGATGCGCCGGACCTGGCGCAGCTGCGGCGGATGATAGACCGCGGGCACTTTGCCGATGCGCTGAAGGAGCTGAATGCTCTGGCGGCGCAGAGTCCAGTGCCGGCGGGTGTGAATCGGCTGCGGGGTCTGGCGCTTTACTCGGAGAACGATTTTGCCGATGCGGACACGGCGTTTGCGGCAGCGCTCCAGCAGGACCCGCAGGATGTGGAGGCGGCGCAACTGCGGGGGTTGACGCTGTTCCGTCTGGGCAAGCCGGCGGCGGCGGTCAGAGTGCTGGAAGGGGCGACGACGTGGACGGCGCACACGCGTGTGGACCCGAGCTACGTGCTGGCGCTGTGCTATCTGGAACTGAGGCAGTATGACAATGCGCGGCATGCGTTTGCGCACCAGTACGGGTTTCCGCCGGATTCGGCGCAGGCGTATCTGCTGACGGCGCGGATGTTGCTGCGGAGGGACAATCTGCCGGAGGCGAAGCAGTTGGCGGCGCAGTCGCTGGAGCTTGATCCTCGGCTGCCGCTGGCGCACAAGCTGCTGGGTGAGATAGCGCTGGCGCAGCAGCAGCTTCCGGTGGCGATCAGCGAGTTTGAGCAGGAGCGCGCGGTGAATCCGCTGGAAGGCAGCGTGTACGACCGGCTGGGGGATGCGTATATCCGCGCGGGGCAGTACAACAAGGCAGAGCAGGCGTTGCAGCGGGCGGTGTTGCTGGAACCATCGGCGACGGGTCCATATATATTGTTGGGCCGGGCGCTGATGGGGAACCATGATCCGGCGGGCGCGGTGATGTATTTGCAGCGCGCGGAGAAGATGGACGAGAAGAATGCGATGACGCACTGGCTGCTGGCGCAGGCGTATCGGGCGCTGGGGCAGACGGATGCGGCCAGGCGCGAGAGCGAGCTAACGCAGAAGCTGGCGCCGCGGAAATGACTGCCGGGCCGGGGCCGGGATCAGGCAGCGGCGAGGCCGAAGACCTGCAGCAGGTTGTTGGTGGCGTCGACGGCGTCGAGGGACTTAAAGTCCGGCGGGAGTTGTAGCGAGGTGGCCTTGGGCGCGAGCGAGGCGAGCTTTGCGGCTGCTTGTTCGGCGGGCATCTGGGCGGTGCCTGGGCCAACCAATATATAGTCCACCTGATCGGCGATGAGCAGGATTTTGGCGTCCTGGAGCGAGCAGACGGTGCGGACGTCGAAGCCGTGCTGCGACATGACGCGGTGGACGAACATGCAGAGGTCGGCGGAGGGATCGAAGACGAGCAGCTTGTGCTGCTTGGCGGGTTCGGGCTGGAGGGCCTCCGGCTGGGTGAGGCAGGACTCGATGGCTTCCTCTTCGTTGGGGAAGCTCTTGATGAAGTCCGAGGTTTTGGTGATTTTAAGCAGATGCGCGACGAAGGGCTGGGGGAGAGCGAGGCGCAGGGTTCCGCCTTTCTTGATGAGGCGGTCGGTGTGACGCACGAGCAGGCCGAGCGCCATACTATCCATGCGGTTGACGCCGCTGACGTTGAGGACGACGGAGTTGAACTCACGTTCGGCCATGTCGAGCGTGGCTTCGAGGCTGGTGACTTCCTTGCCGGCGGTGATGTGGCCAGTGCATCGAATGATATAGACGTTTCCGCGGAAGCAGGTCTCGAGTGTGAGTGACATGGCTTTTTCTCCTCGTTGAATGATGCAGTGTGATGCCGGGGCCGGGGAGTTTTGATGGTCCACAACGCGCAGCTTGACAATATAGAACACGATAGCGGAGAACAAAGGTGTCCGTAAATGAATAATCTGTTGGATATGGATATGTTTACGGCATAACAGGTCCGCAAGAGGGGCTTAGCAGCACTTTGCCGTACGTGCTACCAGGGGATAGGAGCAGATTGGCCCCGCGAGCAGAGGTCTGATGGCGTTAACCACAAAGATAAAACGAGGATGGATGATAGGCGGGCTGGCCGTGCTGCTGCTGTGCTGCATGCCGTTGCCGGGTTACGCCAAGAAGAGTGAGAAGAAGGCAGCGACTCCCATCGTGAAGGCAATCGCGAAGCCGGTGGTGCAGGCGCCGGTGGTGGTGAACGGCAAGACGATCTTTGAGGTCGAGGGCGTTCTTTCCTTTACGGCGCAGGCGCGGGCGCAGGCGATTTCGGAGCGCATCAAGAACCTATCCGAGGCGAAGGATTTCGATCCGCAGTCGATTGCCCTATCGGACGCGACGGAGACCAGCGACATTATGGCCGGCGATACGGTGCTGATGACGGTGACCGACCAGGACGCGCAACTGGCGGGCAAGCCGCGGCACGATTTGGCGGAGGAATATGCCGGTTTGATCCGGCAGAGTCTGGAGTCTTTGCGGAAGGATTATTCGCTGAAGAGCCTCATTCTTGGGGGCGTATTTTCGCTGATCACGACGATCATCCTGATTTTGATACTCAAGTTGCTGGCGGTGCTGTTTCCAAAATTTTACAGAAGGCTGTATGCGTGGCGGGGCACGTATATTCCGTCACTGCGCATCCAGAAGTTTGAACTGCTGCCGGCGGAGCGGATAGCGGGCTTTTTAGTGATGGTGGCCAAGCTGATACGCCTGGTTGTCACGATCGACTTGATCTATGTGTACACGTCGCTGATGCTGGGGTTCTTCCCGTGGACGCGGGGGTACAGCCGGACGCTGGTGCACTATGTGGTGTCTCCGCTGAAGGTGATCGGAGATACGGTGCTGGGGTATCTTCCGGACCTGTTCTTTATTGTTGCAATCGTATTTGTTTCGTTCTACGTCATCAAGTTCATCCGGATCATTTTTACTGAGATTGGACGTGGCACGATCACGTTCGAGAACTTCCATCCGGAGTGGGCGGAGCCGACCTATAAGATTGTGCGGTTCCTGATTCTGGCGGTGACGGCGATAGCGATCTTCCCGTATCTGCCGGGTTCGAAGTCGCCGGCGTTCCGGGGGATTTCGATTTTTCTGGGGGTGCTGTTCTCGCTGGGCTCGACCTCAGCGGTGGCGAACATTGTGGCCGGGGTGATTCTTACATATATGCGGGCGTTCAAGCTGGGGGACCGGGTGCAGATTGCCGATACGGTGGGCGATGTGATGGAGTCTTCGCTGCTGGTGACGCGCATACGGACGATTAAGAATGTGGAGATCACGATTGCCAATTCGATGGTGCTGAACAGCCACATCATCAACTACAGCGGATCGACGCATCCGGACGGGCTGATACTGCACACGACGGTGACGATTGGGTATGACGCGCCGTGGCGGAATGTGCATGAGCTGCTGGTTGAGGCGGCGCTGGCGACGGAGAACATCCTGAAGAAGCCGCAGCCGTTTGTGCTGCAGACGGCGCTGGACGACTTCTACGTGCATTACCAGATCAACGCATACACGGACAAGCCGAGCCTGATGTCGAATACCTACTCGGACCTGCACCAGAATATTCAGGACAAGTTTTATGAGGCGGGAGTGGAGATCATGTCGCCGCATGCGTCGATGGTGCGGGACGGGAACCGGGTGGCGATACCGGAGGATTATTTGCCGGAGGGCTACCGTGCGCCGCGGTTCCGGGTGGAGGTGGAGAAGTCGCCGGGCGAGGCGGGGAGTGATCCTAAGCAGGGCGGGGTTTAGAAGCCGAATTGGAGACACGCGGTGGGCGAGACAGTCAGGCGACTCTTGTACAACCCGGTAACCGGGAAATTGATTGCCGCAGCGGTTGCGGTCATGGTAGTGCTCGCGCTTTCCGGGTTCATCCAGCGTTATATACGCAAGTACATAGAGACGCCAGAAACCCGGTATCGGGCGCGGAAGTTTATCAGCCTGACCGGCTATGTTGTGGCAGTCTTTGCAGTCACTATTGTTTTCAGCGATAAGCTGGGCGGCCTTACGGTTGCATTTGGTGTAGCCGGCGCGGGAGTAGCGTTCGCTCTGCAAGAGGTGATCGCGAGCGTTGCGGGCTGGATTGCCATCTCTCTGGGAGGGGTTTACTCACCCGGGGACCGGATAGAAATAGATGCCATCAAGGGCGATGTGATTGACATCTCGATTCTCCGTACGACGTTGATGGAAGTCGGGGAATGGGTGAAGGGCGATCTGTATACGGGGCGGATTGTTCGCGTCTCCAACAGCTTTGTTTTTAAGGCGCCGGTGTACAACTACTCAGCGGATTTTCCTTTTCTGTGGGATGAAATTACTCTGCCGGTGCGGTACGGCTCAGACTGGAAGCTGGCCCGAACGATGTTGCGCGGCCTGGTTAACGAAGTGCTGGTTGAGTATGCGCATCAGATTAAGGATTCATGGCTGGAAATGGTGCGCAAGTACCGCGTGGAAGATGCCAACGTGGAGCCCATGATCACGCTGCATGCGACCGATAACTGGATTGAATTTACGGTGCGGTATGTTGTCGATTATCGAAAGCGGCGCTGGATGAAGGACTTTTTGTTTACCCGGATTCTGGAAGAGATCGACAAGTCAGACAATCGCATCCGGCTGGCATCGGCGACGTTTGAGGTTGTGACGGGGTCAAGGCTGGATGTTCATCTTTCCGGCGACGAGGGCGCGCCCTCTCAGAATAAGTAGCCAGGGGTCCATTGGCTCGGCGGCAGAAGCGGGGATGCTCAAGGCTTGATGAGCGCCCAGGCGACGGTGGTCGAGCCGGATTGGTGTTTTTCGGCTTCCGCCTCGGCGTTGAGGGCGGACTCGAGCGGAGACCAACTGGTGTCCAGTTCGGCGGCGAGGATTTCTGCCGTGGGCGCGTTGATGAAGTTGAGCTCGCAGACGCCGATGCCGTCTTCTGAGCGAATGGGCGGACCGAAGACGCGGCAGGTGACGGGGCGGGCGGCGTAGAGGTCGCAGGCTCCGGTGGCGGGGTCGAGCGCGGGGCAAGGCTCGTCGTTAGCGAAGTCCTCGTAGCGCGGGTTGGACTCGTCGAGCTGTCCGGTTGCGGGGTTGCCGGGGAAGTTAGTGGTGAGGCGCTCGACGGATTCGGCGGCGCGGCGGCGGACGGCGGCGGCGCGGGCTGGCGCATCGGATGCGAGGGCGTCGAGTCCGGCGCGAAGTCGCTGGGCGTCGAGCTGGGTGATGGAGAAGATTCCGATGCAGCACTGAGTGCAGCCGAGGCGGCACTGGAGCCACGGGCCGGAGCGGTGGGCCGCGCTGGCGGAGGCGGCGTCGATGATCTGGACGAGCTGGCGGTCTTTGGAGGATAGCGGTGCGTTGTGGGGGCTCATGGCGATGTGAGATGAGGGTACCGCGAGTGGGATGCGGCTGAGAAGAGGGTGGCGGCTGGAAGATTCGGCGGCGCGCAAGGTTTGGTGAAGGTGATAGTTTGGTATCCGGAAAAAAGAGTTGCGCGGCGGGTGCTCAAATAAAAACCAGGCATAGAAACTGAGTCATCTGGTGGCGGATGTGGCCGGTTGCGCGCACAGGAGAGGATGGTTGCGATGTTGAAGCGAAGGGATTTTTTGAAGGCTGCGGGTGTGACGACCGCTGCGGCGTTTGTTTTCCGGCATCCGCTGGCGGCGGAAGTTGCCGGTGTCGGCGATGCGGGCCTGCATTTTGTGTCGAAGAGCATGGAGGCGGAGCTGTCGGCGGTTGCGCCGGAGTTTTTGAGCCTGAATGTGGATGGGTTGGGCAAGGGACGGCGCGGGCCCAATATTGTTGAGGGAAAGAGCAGCGGGTCGGGCTTCAAGGCGGTAAGCCGCACGGTGGGCGGGACGCGGCGGGTTGAGTACAGGCCGGAGGGCGCGGGCGAGAATTCCGCGGCGGCGTGGACCTTTGAGTTTACGGACAGAAAGATGGTGCTTACGTCGGAGTGGTCGGGCGATGCGGCACCGACGCCGGTGGCTTTCCACTTTCATCTGGAGCGGGTGCACAGCACGGTGCTAGGTTTGTTCCGGGAAGACAATCTGCTGGCGGCTCCGGCGCTGATGCATTTTCCGGGGCAAGGGTCGATGCGGCTGACGGCGAGTGTGGCCGATGCGGGATTGCCGTACACGTCGGTGTATCACAAGGGGGTGGCGACGTTCGAGCTGCCCGCGGCGACGGCGGAGCAGAAGCGCGTGGTGTATACGCTGGAGGTCACGGCGGTGCATCCGGAGACGCCGGGGATTGCGGGGGATGCACGCTTCGATGCGTTCCGGCGCAACTGGCTGAATGAGCTGCAACTGAACCCGACGTATCCGGCGCTGGCGAACAACACGGCGAGCGATACGTGCGCGTTCTGCTACTACGCATTTTCAGACATTGCGGCGCTGACTCCGCCGCTGGTGGATGGGCTGACGGCTCTGGATGTTATGCGGCAGACGCTGGATCGGATTCTGGCGGGCGGGGCGGCGTATGGGATGCCGCGCGAGGGGGCGTTTCCGTCAGCGACTTCGGACACGGTTCCTTCGCTGCTGATTGCCGCCGCCAACTGCGTGCGCGGAGGCGAGAGGGATGCGTGGCTGACGGCCAACTACGGGCGGTTCCGGCGGTGGACGGAGAACATGCTGGCCACGATTACAGACACGACGAGCACGAACGGCGACGGGCTGGTGAAGTTCAGCATCAGCGGGAATTCGGGGATATGGCCGGATGGGCCGCCGCGGTTCCGGCCATCGAATTGGTGGGACACGATTGGGTTTGGGCACGAAGATGCGTACGGGAATGCGCTGGCGTATCGCGCGCTGCGCGACATGGCGATGATGGCGCAGCGGATGGGCGAAGCGGAAGACGCGGCGCGCTATGAGGCGGCGGCGGAGAAGATTCGCGGCATTTTCTACAAGCGGTTCTATGATCCGGCGACGGGCGTGCTGGGCGGGTGGCGCAGCTCGGATGGTGAACTGCACGACTACTATTTTCTATGGGTGAACGGGATTGCGATTCATTACGGTCTGGTAGAGAAGGCGGAAGCCAACGCGATTATGGACAAGCTGCTGGCCAAGATGAAGGAAGTAGGCTACGACAAGTTCGAGATGGGGCTGCCGGGGAATTTGATTACGGTTCCGCTGAAGGACTATGTGGACAAGACGGGCAAGGGGCGTTACGGCGGCGGCGTGCAACCGGACAACTCGGACGGCTTCCAGAATTATGAGAACGGCGGGGCGACGGGGGCGTATGCGTACTTTACGCTGGCGGCGCTGTATGACCTGGGGCGCAAGGAGGAGGCGGACCGGATCTTCTTTCCCATGCTAAAGGGATACGGCGCGTGCGGGTTTGAAGGGCGCGGCGCGAACGGGATGTCGAACGACTGGCGGCGCTGGGACGGGACTCCGATGGGGTATGAGGGGTATTTGACGGACGACTACTATGCGATGATGGCGGTTCCTTTGCGTCAGGAAGAGACGCGTTGGGAGAGCGGGTTTCGTCCGGCGACGATGCTGACGTAGGAGTGGGGCGGGAGGCGGAGGTTGGGGGTGGGGAGGATTCGATCTTTCCCACCCTTTCCGCGCAATAAGAGCGACAAAAGCGCTTGAGTGGGCCAGTAGCCAGGTGGTCGCGCAGGGGCTAAAGCCCCATTCCTTAAGTATGTTTTTCGGCACGACTAAAGTCGTGCCCTGATACCGGACTTGCGTTCCGCAGAGTCTTTCCCACTCAACAAAAGCGCTTGAGTGGGCCAGTAGCCTCTTGATCATCTACAGGCACCCTGCGTTCGATTCCATGTCTCTGCGAGAGATGGGCGACCGGCGACATTTCAATCTACGCCAAGTGCCGGGTTACTCACTGCCGCTTGTATCCCTTCCAACTCGCGGAGGTCGCGTCTATGGGTTTCGCGTCCGACCCAGGCGATGAGCAGCACGGACAGGACGCAGGGAACGGCCACTGCTCCGGCGGCGAGATCGAGTGCTGGGACGAGAGCGAGCGCGCCCAGCAACTGCGCGAGCACGCCTCCGCCTTTGCTGAATCCGGCGACCCATCCGGTGGCACGTCCTCGTACCCGCACCGGGTAATTCTCCGCAGCGTAAGGCAGCAGCATGGAGATAATTCCGCTGTCGCCGATGATCAGCAAGGTTACCGGAAGGACGGGACTGGAGAGCAGGTGCAGGACACCGGTCTCTCGCAACAGAATAGCGACCAGCCCCAGCGTGGTAGTTGCGATCGCGAGGATCAGCGTGCGTTTGGTGCTCCAAACGCTATACAGCCATGCCGCCAGAGCAATGGTGGGTGCGGCAATCAGCGTGGACCGCGCGAGCAGTCGGCTGGCTGCGCCCATGCTGCGGCCTTCGTGCATGAGTGCACCCGGCAGCCACAGCAGTATGCCGAAATTAACAAAGCCGACGCACAGAGCCGTGAGCGTAAGGGTGGCGGTGACTCCGAGCAGCGCGCGAATCTGGATCGGAGAGGTGGAAGGAGCGCCCGGAAGATCAGCCGCAGCGGCCTTCGCGGCATCGATAGAGATGCCAAAGCGGGCGAGGGTTGCGCGAGCCTCCTGCAGCCGGCCCATGCTCTGGAGGAAGCGGGCGGATTCCTGCAGTTTGGGGCTGACAAGGACGAGGATAAGCGCGATGGGCATGTTGATGAGCCACATGATGCGCCATCCGAAGTATGGCTGAAGGATGGCCGACAGCGCGCTGGTGGCGAAGTAGCCTCCGATGCTGCCAATGCCGCCGAGCAGAACGAGGCACCAGCCACGGTGGCGCGTAGGCAGGATCTCGGCCAGCAGGGCATAGGCGACGGGCAGCATGCCGCCGGCGCCGAGCCCCATGAGGAAGCACATGAAGATGTTCCAGGCGAAGGAAGGCATGGCTCCGCAGATGGCGGTGCCCATGAAGATGACGGCTGCCAGGAGGATCGATGCGCGGCGGCCGTAGCGGTCGGCGAGCGCACCCCACATGAAGGAGCCGACCATGGTGCCGAAGAGTCCGGCAAAGGGCAGGCGGGAGACCTGAGCAAAGGTAAGGCCGTATTCAACGCGCATGCCGGGGATGACGAAGCCGAGGGTGGCGGCCTTCATGACATCAATGATGAGCGCGACGGCGATGATGGTGATCTGTATCCAATGAGCCTTCGTCAAGGGCGCATCTTCGGGAGGCGCAATCTCGTCATAGGTGATGCTGTGGGTCCTGCGCGGTAGGAGGCCGTAGGCCGTGGCGATAAATCCGGCGACAATGAGAAACATGCCGAAGAGCATGCCATTGCTCATGGGCATTCCGGCGAGCTTCCAGTGGGTGTATCGGCCCATGAGGAACATGGGGATGTGAAGTAAAACGCCGATGGTAACGGCCAGGCAGCCTATCCAGAAAGCCCAAAAGCGGCCGCGGCTGGAGAACAGAGCCGCCTCTTGCGCCATGCGTAATTCCTCCTTACAGGTAACGTCCTAATTGCAAGCTAATTTTCCGATTGCCTTGCAGGCGATGCGCAGAAATCGCATCCGCAGCATACCAAGGCTGGAACATCTTCGGTTTCAACTTTCAGAGAGGTTACAGAATCAAGGACAGCGCACATAACTGGCAACGGCCAAAAGATTGAGTGGAAGCTCAACCTTTTGATGTATCGAGAGGGGCGAGCACTCAAAACGCAATATTCATGCTGACTCCGGCTCCAGCCCTGTAAGGTACTGCGCTGTTCCTCGTTCAACTCCAACTCCGGCAATCGGCGTCCACGTCACATGACTTCTCTTCTGCTATGTTAGGCGCTTCTTGCTGCAAGTAGTTTAGCTAATTAACGACACAGGGCACCAGGGAAACTTGATAGATTAAATCGGGAGTAGTATATTACTTTCTTTAGTAGATTCAATAGATTATATGGATCGCTTTGGAGACGAAATGCGGACGGCATCTTTTAATTATCGACTTATACTCGCATGTCTATTTATCCTGGCATGTCTATGTGTTTTGATTCCGGGCGCGATGTTTGCGCAGGCAACGGACTCGCCGGGTAAGGGCAAACCTGCATCCCTGCCGGTCGCGCCTCCGAAGCTATCGCCGGATGCTCGCTACAAGACCGACATTCTGTTGGTGATCGCACATCCGGATGACGATTTGGCGGTTGACGCCTACCTGGCCAAGGCCATCGATGAAGGCAAGCGGGTCTCCGCCATATTCATGACGAGGGGCAGGGCAGGACAAAACTTTGTCGGCAATGAGCAGGGGTTAGCTCTTGCGGACGAGCGTGAATTAGAAGCGCGCCGCGCGATGGCGTTTCTGGGTATCACGGATGTCTGGTTTCTGAACGGTCCGGATCATCCCGGCCCTGACGTTCTCCATTCGCTCGAGCTCTGGGGCGATGGGCCCGCTCTCTCGCGGGTTGTCCGTCTTGTCCGTCTTACCCGTCCGGAAGTCGTGATCACGATGCTGCCGGATTACGTGGTGGGAGAAAACCACACGAACCATCAGGCCGCGGGTGTCATCGCCACGGAAGCCTTTGATCTGGCCGGCGATCCGCTGGCATTTCCGGAACAGGTGGAAGCTCCGCGCAACCATCTGGATTTCGAGCAATACGGTGAGGGTCTGAGGCCGTGGCAGGCGAAAAAGATTTATTACTTTTCCGATTCCCTCTACACCGATTTTTACAAGGGGATCGGTCCCAAATATTCTACCCAGGGAGTGTCCGTTGCCCGTGGAAAATCATACGCTCAGATTGCGTATGACGCGGCCGGCTATTACGAGACGCAAGGTGTGCAAGTAGGCATGATGCCTTATTATAAGAAGCCCATTTATTTAATTCTGGGCAAGTCCCTGGTGGGCGGCACTCCGACCGGCGACATTTTTCAGGACATAACCGCGGCGCCGATTGCCTACGTTCGGGCGCGCGGTTATGAGCCGCCCGTCCGTCCGGCGCTTTCCGTGGAGTTGGGCGGCCCATGGGCGTTTTACAATCTGTTCTGGCCGGCCCACAACATAGAACGTCTGTCCAGGCTGTTTTCGCCACAGGCCATCTGCTTGTCCGGCCAGCCCCCCCTTTGGGTGCCCATTCTCATCCACAACAACACTGACACTGCGGAGCGAGTTTCCTTGCGTTCCACGCTGCCTGCGGGGTGGACGGAAGCTCCTGGGCCGATGATTTACCCCGTGGGAGCGCACGGTTCCTATCCAGTTACCCTCTATGTATCTTGTCCGAAGACGCAGAAGGTCACCTGGAAAACCCTGACCTGGAGAGCCGAGACAAAGGGTGGGAATTCCGCCTCCGTAAAGCTGCGCGTCAACTGGATGAAGTTGGAGGATTTTTTGACGGCTATGAATTCTCAGTAACTCTGCGGGCCAACTGGCAGGAGGAGAATCGTGGTGTATCTATAGTTTCAATTTTGATGCAGAAGGTTCCCAGCAAAATCGAAAAGATAGCCGATTCGCCACTTTACGACACCAGGAAGCTGTCTTATAAATAGCGAATCGACTGCGATGATTGACCTGAGACCCGCTTTAACGGCGGGTCTCATGCGTGCTATTTCGACATTGTCGTGTTTATGAGATAGCTTCCTAGCCACCTTTACAGGTTGGAAGTGGTTAATTAGATTTAATCGACCTAAATGATGATATTCAACACGTAAGGCACGCGAGGCAAGAGTATAGCTTTTCTGGAAGGCCATTGAATAAGAGTTAACTTAATATTGCAAGTGTATGTCTATCTAATAGTATGCTGCGTTCTTGTCCTTTCACCGTTCGCGACCTTTTCTCAAGGAACAGGCGCATACGTCAACGGTATGATTACAGATTCAAGTGGCGCGGTAGTTTTGGGAGCGAGTATTAGAGTGAAAAATATAGACACAGCACTTACACAAAACGCTGTGAGTAACTCATCTTTTTTTTACTAGATATACCCGCTACCCCCCAGGGCTCAGGGTTCGCTGAAAATACATTTGTTGGTTGAGAGTCGATCTCTCCCACTCAAGCTTCGCTTGAATGGGGCACGGTGAGAGTTGTGGCTGGATTAGAAACCGCAGGTTCTTCGACTCCCCTTCGCTGCGCTCAGGGTTCGCTCAGAATGACATTTATTTAAGTTAAGTACGGAGGCTCTCCTGGGGGGGCGCTGCGCTTGCTCGGAATGACGTCGAGATCATCGTAGTGGCGGTTCTGGTTGCCAAAGCTGGGGTGGGGCGGATACCTTTATCTGTTTTGCTGGAGTGTGTTTCATCAATGGCCATGTCTCTTTGGGGCTGTTTGTCAGGGGCTAAAGCCCTTTGATGGCAGGGCCCGTGCGGCACGACTAAAGTCGTGCCCTGATACAGGGCCTTATTTTTGAAAACATGCTCTTGGCAGCTTGTTTGGCAGAGGTGAAGCGTATGGCGAATGGGGTGTTGAAGTATCAGTCGGGGTTTGGGAATGAGTTTGCTACCGAGGCGGTGAAGGGCGCGCTGCCGGTGGGGCAGAATGCTCCGCAGCGGTCGAAGCTGGGGCTGTATACGGAGCAGTTCAGCGGGACTTCGTTTACGGCTCCGCGAGCGGTGAACCGTAGGACGTGGACGTACAGGATTCGTCCGTCGGTGACGCACAAGCCGTTTGAGGCTTATAAGGGCAAGGCGGCGCTGCTGAAGAGCGGGCCGTTTACGGAAGTGGACACTCCGCCGAACCAGATGCGGTGGGATCCGGTGGCGCTGCCGCGAAAGAAGACAGACTTTGTGGACGGGCTGATTACGCTGGGCGGGAATGGCGATCCGGCGATGCAGACGGGCTTGGCGATCCACTGGTATGCGGCGAATGTGTCGATGGAGAAGCGGTTTTTCTACAACGCGGATGGGGAGATGCTGCTGGTTCCGCAGGAGGGTGGGCTGACGCTGGCGACGGAGCTGGGCGTGATTGGGGTGGGGCCGGGAGAGATTGCGGTGATTCCGCGCGGGGTGAAGTTCAGGGTAGAGGTTGCGGGCGGCGTGCGGGGGTATATCTGCGAGAACTATGGGCTGCCGTTCCGGCTGCCGGAGCTGGGGCCGATTGGGGCGAACGGGCTGGCGAATGCGCGGGACTTTCTGGCTCCGGTGGCGGCGTTTGAGGATGTGGATGGTAGGTTCAGGATTGTGGGGAAGTTTTTGGGGCGGCTGTGGGAGGCGGAGATCGATCATTCTCCGCTGGACGTGGTGGCGTGGCATGGGAACTATGTGCCGTACAAGTACGACCTGAAGAACTTTAACTGTATTAACTCGGTGAGCTTCGATCATCCGGACCCGTCGATCTACACGGTACTGACGGCTCCGACAGTCGTGGTGGGGACGGCGAATGTGGACTTTGCGATTTTTCCGCCGCGGTGGATGGTGGCGGAGCATACGTTTCGTCCGCCGTGGTTCCACCGCAACATGATGAACGAGTTTATGGGGCTGGTGTTTGGTCAGTATGACGCGAAGGCGGAGGGGTTTGTTCCGGGCGGCGCGAGTTTGCATAACTGCATGAGCGGGCATGGTCCGGATGCGGAGACTTGGGAGCGGGCGACGGCGGCGGAGCTGAAGCCGGTGTATCTGGCGGACACGCTGGCGTTCATGTTTGAGACGCAACTGGCGGTGCGGCCGACGAAGTTTGCGCTGGAGACGAAGGTACTGCAACACGAATACTACGAGTGCTGGCAGGGGCTGAAGAACAACTACAGGGCAGCGAAGAAATGACGGCGGCGAGGGCGTTGGGATGGCTGTGATGCGGAGCTGGGTGGAGGGTGCGGAGGGATCGGATTTTCCGCTGGAGAATTTGCCGCTGGGGGTGTTCAAGCGGGCGGACGGCAGGGCGTGCGTTGGGACGGCGATTGGGGAGTGGATTTTTGATCTGCGCGCGGCGGCGGATGCGCATGTGATTCCGGGTGAGATTGCGGTGGCGTGCAGGGAGACGACGCTGAACCGGCTGATGGCGCTGGGCGGGGAAGGCTCGCGGGCGCTGCGGGCGTGGCTGCTGGATTTGCTGACGGATGCGAAGGCGCGGGCGCGGGTGGAGCCTCTGCTGGTGAAGCGGGCGGGGGCGCAGATGCTGCTGCCGGTGCGCGTGGGTGACTACACGGATTTTTATGCGTCGGTGTATCACGCGACGAATGTGGGGAAGCTGTTCAGGCCGGAGAATCCGCTGCTGCCGAACTATAAATGGGTGCCGATTGGGTATCACGGACGGGCGAGCTCGATTGTGGTGAGCGGGACGGAGATCAGGAGGCCGAGCGGGCAGACGAAGGCTCCGGACACGGACGCGCCGGTGTTTGGGCCGAGCCGGATGCTGGACTATGAGCTGGAAGTGGGCTGCTATGTGGGCGAGGGAAATGCGCTGGGCGAGGCGGTTGCGCTGAAGGATGCGCGGCAGCATTTGTTTGGGCTGTGCCTGGTGAATGACTGGTCGGCGCGGGACGTGCAGGCGTGGGAGTATCAGCCGCTGGGGCCGTTTTTGGCGAAGAATTTTGCGACGACGGTGTCTCCGTGGGTGGTGACGATGGAGGCGCTGGCGCCGTTTCGAGTGGCGGCGTTTGCGCGGGCGGAGGGTGATCCGAGGGCGCTGCCGTATTTAGAGGACGCGGAGGACCAGAGGCGCGGCGGGCTGGATGTGACGCTGGAGGTTTGGCTGCGGACGGCGCGTATGCGAGAGCCGGTGCGGGTGAGTCGCGGGAACATGCGCGACCTTTACTGGACGCTGGGGCAGATGCTGGCGCACCACACGAGCAACGGATGCAGTCTGCAGGCGGGAGATTTGTTTGCGACGGGGACGGTGTCGGGCGCGGAGGCGGGGTCGCAGGGATGCTTGCTGGAGATGACGCGGCGTGGGGCCGATCCGCTGGAGCTGCCGAATGGAGAGCGGCGGACGTTTCTGGAGGATGGGGACGAGGTGATTCTGCGCGGGTATTGCGAGCGGGAGGGATTTGCGCGGATTGGGTTTGGGGAGTGCGTGGGGCGGGTTGTCGGCGTTTAGCTGGTGAAGCGGTCAGCGAGAGAACCCGCAGGGACGAGGCGTACGATGGTGGCGTAGTACACGAGGACAATTGCTGGAGGGTAGATGAGTTCTGGGATGAATCGGCGTGATTTTCTGGGGGTTTCGGGGGCGAGTGTGCTGGGGGCGCTGGCGGGGTCTGGGGCGCAGGCGGAGGCGCAGGGCGCAGCCGCTGAAAGTGCGAAAGAGAATGGGCGGAGCGGGTCGCGGCCGAACCTGGTGCTGTTTATGCCGGACGAGATGCGGGCGGACAGTTTGGCTTGCTATGGGAATCCGGTGACGAAGACGCCGAATTTTGACCGGCTGGCGCGGATGGGGACGCGGTTTACGAACTGCCATGTGCAGTATCCGGTGTGCGGGGCGTCGCGATGCAGTTTGCTGACGGGATGGCCGACGAGCGTGCGCGGGCATAGGAGCCTGTACTACTTTTTACGGCCGGAGGAGCCGAATCTGTTCCGGTATTTACGGCAGGCGGGGTACGACGTCTATTGGTTTGGGAAGAACGATGCGCTGGCGGCGCGGACGTTCTCTGACAGCGTGACGCGATGGGTGGACCGGGTTCCGGGCGGGTATCCGCGGGTGAAGAATTTGACGCCGGGGTCGGAGTCGATGCTGTACAGCGTGGGCGGTGACAGGAGAGAGACGCCGGACTACAAGCATCTGGAGCTGGGGCTGGAGATATTGAAGCGGAAGGAGAACGAGCGGCCATTCTGTATTTTTTTGCCGCTGAACGAGCCGCATCCGCCGTACACGATTCCGGCGGATTTCTATGACATGTACAAGCCGTCGAGCCTGCCGGCGCTGGTTCCCTGGGGGTTGAAGCGAAGGCCGAGCTTCCATGCGGGGATTCGCGAGATGTATGGGCTGGAGGGGCTGGATGAGGCGGTGTTCCGGAAGATTCGCGCGGTGTATTACGGGCAGGTGAGCTACAGCGACTGGCTGATGGGCGAGCTGTTGAGCACGCTGGAGAGCACGGGGCGCGATAAGGACACGGCGGTGTTTCTGCTGTCGGACCATGGCGATTATGGAGGGGACTACGGGCTGGTGGAGAAGTGGCCGAGCGGGCTGGAGGACTGCCTGACGCATGTTCCGGTGATTGGGCGCGTGCCGGGCGGCGCCGAAGGCGTGGTGGCCGAAGACATGGTGGAGCTGTATGACGTGATGCCGACGGCGCTGGAGCTGGCGGGGACGCAGGCCAACCACACGCACTTTGCGCGGAGCCTGCTGCCACAGATGCGCGGCGGCAAGGGCGATGCGGAGCGGGCGGCGTTCTGCGAGGGCGGATACAACGTGTACGAGCCGCAGTGCTTTGAGCCGCTGGGTGCGGGCGGCGGGCCGTATGTGGGGAAGATTCGGCTGCAGAACGAGCGGCCGCAGACGGTGTCGCGCAGTAGCATGGTGCGGACGCGGACGCACAAGCTGATTCTGCGGCCGCAGGGGCAGTCGGAGCTGTACGCATATAAGGATGATCCGAGGGAGATGAATAACGTGTACGGCGAGAGCGGGGTGGCCGGGGTGCAGGCGGAGCTGGAGCGGAAGCTGCTGGACCACTACATCAATACGACAGGGATTGCGCCGATGGATAAAGACTCGCGGAACTGCCCGCCGTTCTATCCGACGCGGACGGACCTGACTCCGGCGGGGTGGCAGGAAGCGATATTGGATGAGGGGTAGGGGGTTTACGCCGAGTGGTTTGCTGAATTGAGCGTTGATCTTTCCCACATCTTTTCGAGATGTGGGGCCGCCCGCCCGCGAGTGGTTGGTAAAAGAGGATTCGATCTATCCCTGGTCTCAAGGGCGAGACCAGGGTCATCGAGCGAAGTATTGTGCCTCCCACCCAAGCAGAGCTTGGATGGGGCACCCTCGGTTGTGGGGAACTAGCGTCACAAGGGTTAGGCTGGGCCACCCGCCAACTGAACGTCACAAAATGCGAGTCTCCACTCTGCTGATAACGCACCAAGCCCTTCGCAATGGCTACATCCTACATTCCCACGTCTCAGATGCGAGACGTGGGGCACCCGGCATCGTAAAGATAGCCGGTCTTCGTGTATCCATTGTTGGTGGCGCAAACACGCCCGTCCGGGTCATACGCATAGGTGTTCCTACCGTCGCTTTCAATGTCCCCGGCGGCATCATGCGACACACCGCCAGGTGCGAAGTTGGTCGAGGTTGGTGTTCTTCCCAGGTCTCAAAAGCGAGACCCTTCGTGAATTCAGGGCAAGCTCTGGGGCACCCGCCTAGCTGCTATCCCACATCTTTTCGAGATGTGGGGCCGCCCGGCACCCGGCATGCATCCCTCCCGGCGCCCGGCAATTCTGCTTTCTCTCCTTTACCATAGAGACTCACAGCTTATATAGAGAGAGTGGAGAGACGTGGCTGGACGGGAATTGAAGGTAGCGTTGCTGGGGTTTGGGACGGTGGGGAGTTCGGTGGCGCGGATTCTTTGCGATTTGCGGCCGCAGGGGCTCGCGCTGACGCATGTTTACAACCGGAATGTGGCGCGGAAGAAGGCGGACTGGGTTCCGGCGGATGTGGTGTGGACGGAGCGGATTGAGGACGTTCTGCGCTCGGATGTGGATATTGTGGTGGAGCTGGTGGGGGGGCTTGATCCGGCGGGCGAGTGGGTAAAGGCGGCGCTCGAAGCGGGCAAGTCGGTGGTGACGGCGAACAAGAAGCTGATTGCGTTCCACGGGATTGAGCTGGAGAAGCTGGCGCGGGCGAAGGGTGGATTTTTGCAGTACGGCGCGGCGGTTGCGGGCGGGATTCCGGTGATTCCGGGGGTGCAGCAGGGTCTGGCCGGCGACCGGATTACGCGGATTGAAGGGATTCTGAACGGGACGTGCAACTTCATCCTGAGCAAGATGGAGGGCGGCGCGGAGTTTGCGGACGTGCTGAAGGAAGCGCAGGGGCTGGGGTATGCGGAGGCGAATCCGACGGAAGATGTGGACGGGTATGACGCGCGGGCGAAGCTGGTGATTTTGTCGCGTCTGGCGCTGCGGGCGGATCTTGATCCGGAGGAGATACCGTGCCGTTCGATTACGGAAGTTGCGGCGATTGATTTTGAGTATGCGCGGGAGCTGAACTGCACGATTCGGCAGATAGCGCGGGCCGAATTGCGGGGCGGCGAGGTGCTGGCGAGTGTGGGGCCGATGCTGGTTCCTAAGGATTCTCCGCTGGCGTGGTCGCGGGGTACGGAAAATACTGTACTGGTGAGCGGGCAGTATGGCGGCGATGTGGTGTTTTCAGGCCACGGCGCGGGCGGGCATCCGACGGCGGTGGCAGTGGTGAGCGACCTGGTGAACATAGCGCACGGGTCGCGGAAGGTGGAGATGTTGAGCCGGAAGACGGCGATTGGCGGAGAGTTTTTGCTGCGGCACTCGATTCGGTTTGTGGTGAGCGACAAGCCGGGGATTATTGCGGAGATTGCGCTGGCGCTGGCGGAGCAGAAGATCAATATTGACGCGATCTTCCAGAAGCCGGGGTATGGGTCGCAGAATTTGCCGTTTGTGGTGACGGTGGAGCCGTGCGTGGCGTCGGCGCTGCGGAGGGCGCTGAACCGGATTGAGAAGATGGACTGTCTGCTGGAGAAGCCGTTCGACCTGCAGATTCTGGAGTAGGACTCGGCTTCCAGGCGTATACGCCACACCGCCCAACGCGCAAAAAAAGGTGCGTGCCGGGGGGCCGGGATCGGCGCCTTCCCTGATGCACGCACACCTCAGTGTCTTCCCATTGAGCGGTATAGAGAGCAGGGGGCAGGCGCGGCTATCGATGATTAACTGAGCTGTCCTCCTCCTGCTGGAAGCCGTTGTTCTGGATGGCAGACCGGATGTTGGTCCAGACCTCGGGACTGGGGTCATGGAGTGGGAGCAGCAATTTGGCTTGCTGCGCGATGTATTCAAGGTCCCGGACCAAGGCGGAGCAGTTAGTACACGTCCTGAGATGTTGATTGGTACTGAGGTCGGCACCCGACTCAAAGAGCTCAGGCAAGCGGTCCTGAAATTGTGCACAATCCATTTTCATTGTGTCTTTCGTATTCAAGCTGTTTTGCGTCATATGATCTGCTCTTTTCGCTCGCCAGTGCGGAGCAGTTCGCGTAACTTCATGCGGGCTTTGTGAAGCTGGGACTTGCTGTTGCCGATGGAGCAGGCGAGCATGTCGGCAATTTCGTTGTGTTCATAGCCTTCGACGTCGTGGAGTACGAAGACCAACCGGTAGCCTGGGGGCAGATTTTCAACCGCGCGTTCGAGGGTAACGCGGTCGATGGAGCCGGCGAGGGTTAAATCGCGTGTACCAATGTCTTTGCGGGGGCCGTCGTCCTGCGCGGGTTCGAGCGATTCCTCAAGCGAGATCTGCGGAAGTCCCTTTTTACGGAGGTGCATAAGGACGACGTTGACGGCGAGGCGGTGCAGCCAGGTGGAGAATGCGGAGTCACCGCGGAAGGTGCTGATTTTGCGGAAGAGCTGTAGAAACGCCTCCTGCGTGAGGTCTTCGGCCTCGGCGATATTGCCGAGCATGCGCAAGCAGAGGGAGTAAACGCGGCGCTTATGCAGGGCGTATAGCATTTCAAATGCCTTGGGGTCTCCCTTTTGTGCATTGGCGATTGCTTCCAGTTCACCTTCGATCGGGGGATTACGCCGAATGTGGGGATTGAAGGGCTTGGGTTGGATTCCTGGTGTACTCATCCAAGCCTCCTTATTTTTATATTTGTGTACTTTGTGCGAGAGAATTCCATCGAGTATAGCTCCTGTGGCTCTCGAGTCAACGCCATGCAAGGTTGAGAACGATTGATCCATGGGCAGAAAAAATACAAAGATCCCTTTACATGATAAAGATGGATGGTCCGGAGTGCGGAAAGGGTTGCTTATTCATGAACCTACGAACCGTGCGTAGAGGCTTCTGGCGAGGGCAATATCGGTGGTTCCCTGTATGACAGCGCGTCCGTCGGCAAAGACGGTAAGGGTGTGTTCGCCACGGGTGAAGCGCAGGAGGAGCTGGTTGCAGCGGACTTCGCCGAGCGGCTGGAGGCGGGCCTCGAGGGCGAGAAGATCGACGGGGCGGTGGTGTTCGTGGATCTGGACGGAGTTGCGTCCGCAGAGAGTGATGTGTGGTCGGCCTTCTCCTCGGAGGTGGCGGAAGTCGCGTCTGGAGCAGACCTCGCAGCCTGGGTGCGGGGCGGCGGCGGAGACCTGCGACCACTCATTGTTCCAGAGGTCGCAGGAGAGCAGGGTGCGGCGCATTTTAGCCTGTGATCCGGTGAGGTACTTGAGCGCCTCAGTGACGGCGATGGAGGCGGCGAAATTGACGGCGGTATTGAGGATGCCGGCGGTGTCGCAGGTTTCGACGTTGCCGGAGGGCGGCTCGGGGAAGATGCAGGCGAGGCAGGCGGTATCGCCGGGCAGGATGTTCATGGAGACGGCGTAGGCGGCGATGGCGGCGGAGTATATCCATGGCCGGCGCTGCTCGACGGCGTAGTCGTTGATGAGATAGCGGGTTTCGAAGTTGTCGGTGGCGTCGAGGATGATGTGGGCTTCGGCGAGCAAGGGATGGATATTGCCTGGGGTGAGGTCGGCAACATGTGCGCGGACAGCGACATCCTTATTGAAGAGCGGAATTTTACGGCGGGCGGCCTCGGCCTTGGGAAGTGCCTGGCGGGCATCGTCCTCGTCGAAGAGGATCTGACGCTGAAGATTGCTTTCCTCGACAAAGTCGCGGTCGATGAGGGTGAGGGTGCCGATGCCGGCGCGGGCGAGCAGTCCGGCGGCGGCGGCGCCGGTGGCTCCCACGCCGACGAGGGCGACGTGAGCGGCGGCGAGTTTTTGCTGGCCGGCATCGCCGATGGGGGGAAAGAGTACCTGGCGGGAGTATCGCCCGGTTGCGAACGTGGAAGACGGCGGCATGAGTCTTTAGTATAGGAGGCGCAGGTCTACGCGGGTTCCGGGGCCGGCTTTTACTGGGAAAGGGCCGTCGCGAAGGCCGGGCAACCGGGGTAGTAGAGCAGGAAAAATGCGGGCCTCGGCCGAGATGCAGGCGCTTTTTGCGAAGGCGTCCATATATATGGAGCGATAAAGAGTTTGGGTCAAGAGCGATCAGGGGTCTCGCGGGTACTAAGGAGGGCGGCAGTCTGGATTCTGCCTGTTTTGGTGGCAACCGCGATGGGATGGTCGCAGGTGGCCCGCCGGGGAGTGTCTCCGTTTGCTCTGGGGATGCGGCAGAAGTCTCCGTTGATCGAAGAGCAGCAGATTTCGCCGCAGCAGCGGATTTCGCCGCAGCGTCCGGCGGTGACGACACACGATGCGACCACGGACAGCCTGCGCGCATGGACCGGTCTTAAGGTTGTGGCGGTTGAGTTCAAGGGTGTGGACCGCGCGCGTCTGGAACCATTGCCGGGCGAGCTTGAGTTGCAGCCGAACCATCCGCTGCGCGCGGAAGACGTGCGCGAAAGTTTGCGGCGGCTGTATGCCACGGGACTTTACCGGCGGATTGCGGTGGAGGGCGAGCGGAACGGGAACCAGGTGACGATTCGGTTTGACGGGACGCCGCAGATGTTTTTGGGGCGCGTGACGGTGGAGGGCGTGAAGAGCGATCTTCTGGCGAGCCAACTGCAGCGCGCGACGCGGCTGAATGCCGGGACACGGTATGACGATGCGAAGATGGACCGCGCGGAAGAGCTGTTGAAGGCGACGCTGGAGGACAACGGCTACTATCTGAGCCAGTTCAGCAAGAAGCAGACGGACGATGCGGCGGATGCGCAGGTGAATATCCACTACATGGCGAAGCTGGGCAAGCAGGCCCGGGTGGGGGATGTGGAAGTGCATGGCGATGCGGGCATCCCGATGGCGGAGTTCCGGAAGAAGGGGAAGCTGAAGCGAGGATCGAAGGTCAACCGGGACACGGTGAGCCGTGCGCTGAGTGGTCTGCGGAAGTACTACGAGAAGAAGAAGCGGTTGGAGGCGAACGTTGCGCTGGAGTCAAAGAAGTTCGATAAGCCGAAGAACCGGCTGAACTACCTCTTCCAGGCGAATCGGGGGCCGGTGGTTGAGATACGGGTGACCGGTGCGAAGCTGAGCCAGGGGAAGGTGAAGTCGCTGGTGCCGGTATACGAAGAGGGCACGGTGGACCAGGACCTGCTGAATGAGGGGAACCGGCAAATCCGGGACTACTTCCAGCGGGGCGGCTATTTTGATGTGAAGGTGGAACACACGCGGATCACGGAGGGGCAGGGCGCGAAAGCGCGCACGGAGATCACGTTTCATGTGCAACTGGGCGAGCGTCGCAAGGTGAAGTGGGTGAAGGTGACGGGGAACCGCTACTTCAGCGATGAGATTATTGAGCCGCGGCTCTCGGTGCAAGCAGCCAACCTGTTTCTGCGGCACGGCACGTACAGCCAGGCGCTGCTGGACCGGGATGCGGACGCGATAACGGCGCTGTACCAGAGCAACGGATTCAGCCATGTGCAGGTGACTCCGGTGGTGAAGGAGATCCCGAAGGGGCCGGGGAACCGGATACCTGCGCTGGAGGTGACCTACAAGGTCGCTGAGGGCGTGCAGGACCGAATTGGCGGCTACGAGATTGCGGGGAACAAGAAGGTATCGCTGCGCACGCTGCAGTCGCTGTTGAGCACGGAGACGGGCCAGCCCTACTCGGCAGAGACGATCGTGGGTGACCGGGACTCGATTCTGACTTACTACTTCAGTCACGGGTTTGATCATGCGACGGTGGGATTGTTGCAGCAGCCGGAGAAGAAGCACACGAACCGGATTGACATTACGTTCCACGTGACGGAAGGCAACCAGATTTTTGTGCACAAGGTACTGGTATCGGGCCTGCACTACACGCGGCACTCGACGGTGAGGCCGTACATTCTGGTGAAGCCCGGAGAGCCGCTGAACCAGACGGCGCTGCTGCAGATGCAGCGCAAGCTGTATGACCTGACGCTGTTCAACGAAGTGAATACGGCGGTGCAGGACCCCGGCGGCGATGCGCGGAGCAAAAATGTGCTGGTGCAGCTCACCGAGGCGAAGCGGTGGGACCTGAGCTACGGGGTCGGCTTCCAGTTGCAGACCGGGAATCCGTCGACGAACTGCCCGAGCGCGGCTAGCTTGATCCAACTGGGCATCAATCCGGCGAACTACCAGTCCAACTGCGGGACGAACGGTAAGACGGGGGCGAGCGCGCTGGTGCTGTTCGATCTGTCGCGCATCAATCTGTTTGGCAGAGACCAGTCGATCACGCTGCGTACGCAGTATGGCACGCTGGAGCAGTCGGCAACGGTGCTGTATTCGTATCCGCATATTTTCAATGCGAAGACGCTGAGTTTTTCGCTGAGTGGTGGGTACACGAGCGCGCAGGACGTGACGACGTACGCGGCGTCGAGGCTGGAGGGCACGGTGCGGTTTATGCAGCGGCCCGATCTGATCAATACGTTCCTGTACCAGTTTTCATTTCGGCGGGTGAAGGTGGATCCGAACAGCGTACAGGTTGCGCCGAATGAGATTCCGCTGGTTTCAGAGCCGGTGCGTGTGGGCGGGCCGGGCTTTACGTGGATTCGCGACACGCGCCGTCCGACGGCGCTGGATGCAACGGCGGGCACGTACACGAGCGTGGAAGACTTTATTACGCATAACGTGTTTGCCTCGGAAGCGAACTTTAACCGTCTGGACATAAGCAACTCAAGCTACTACAAGACGCCATGGGAACACATTGTTGTGGCGCGGAACACGCGGTTCGGATTTGAGCGCGCTTTTGGAAAGGCGGAGTATGAGTACATTCCTCTGCCGGAGCGGTTGTATGCCGGGGGTGCGCAGTCGCTGCGCGCGTACTCGATCAATTCGGCGGGGCCGCGCGACTCACTGACGGGGTTTCCGATTGGCGGAGCCGGTGTATTTGTGAACAGCACGGAGCTGCGGTTTCCGAATCCAACGCTGCCGTACTTTGGGAACGCGCTGGGGTTCGTGCTGTTCCATGACATGGGGAACGTGTTCAACAACTCGTCTGACATCTGGCCAAGCTTTTTGCGGACGCGGCAGCCGCACAGCGCGACATGCAAGGACCTGAACCTGCAGGACCAGGAGAAGGTGTCGCGATCGTCGAGCACGAACGAGACGGGCACGTGCGACTTCAACTACTTTACGCATGACCTGGGGCTGGGGCTGAGGTATCACACGCCGATCGGGCCGCTGCGGCTGGACTTCAGCTATACGGCGAACCCTCCGATTTATCCGGTGATTATTACGTACGGCACGAATTCGGATGGGACGCCCAAGCAGCCTTACGTGGGTCAGGCGGGGCACTTCAACTTTTTCTTCAGCATAGGCCAGGCGTTTTGATGCGACGACTGCTTGCACTCGCGCTACTGCTGCCGGTTGTGGCCGGAGGGGTGAGCCATGCGCAGACGAAGGCGGGGAAGGCGGAGAGCGCGCCGAGCAGCGGGAAGTTTGTGGCGCTGGATCACGTGGTGGCGGTGATCAACGGCGATGTATTGCTGGAGAGCGATGTTCAGGAGGAGATGCATTTTGCCGCGCTGGAGCCGTTCCGGTTGAATGCGGGGCCGGACACTCCGCAGAATGCGATGCGGCGGCTGATCAACCGGTCGCTGATTCTGCAGCAGATGAAGGAGCAGCAGCAACTGAATGTGAACATCTCGAAGGCGGCGTTGGAGAAGTCGCTGGAGAGTCTGCGCACGCATCTGCCGCAATGCGTGAAGTACGACTGCAAGACGGCTGCGGGGTGGAAGGCGTTTCTGGTGGCGAATGAACTGACGCAGGAGGAAGTTGAGGAGCACTGGAGACAGCGGCTGAAGATACTGCGGTTCATTGATCTTCGGTTCCAGGCGGGTATACGGATTTCGCAAGAAAGCATTGTGAACTACTACACGAAGACGGTGGGGCCTGCATATCGGCAGCAGGGCGAGCCGGCGCCGCCGCTGAGCGAGGTGTCGTCGCGGATTGAAGAGGTTCTGCTGCAGCAACAGGTGAACGGTCTGCTGCAGGACTGGCTGAAGAGCCTGCGGAGCGAGGGCAGCGTGCGGATACTGGACCCGGCGTATGCTCCGGTAACGCAGGAGCCGGGCGAGAGCAAGACGGACGGGGAAGGGTGAGGCGATGAGCGACGAAGAAAAAGCCAATGCCGCTTCTCCCGAATTGAGCCCGGAGCCGCGCCGGGGGCGAAGCATACGCGGGCGGCTGTGGCAGGCCGGAGTGGTGACGACGCTGGCATTGATCGCGGTGCTGGGCGCGGTGGCGTGGTATACGAGCACCGCGCAGTTTGAAAATCTGGTGCGGGGCAAGGTGATTGCCGAGCTGGAGAGCATGACGGGCGGTCGCGTGGAGCTGGGCGCGTTCCACTGGCGGCTGCTGCATCTGGAGTTCACGGCGGAGGACCTGACGATTCATGGGCTGGAGAAGCCGGGCCAGATACCGTATGCGCATATCAAGCGGCTGTATGTGGGGCTGAAGGTGATTTCGTTTTTCCGGCACGAGATGGGGCTGGATTATCTGGAGGCGGACCGTCCGGTGATTCACCTGATTGTGTATCCAGACGGCTCGACGAACCAGCCTCGTCCGGTGGTGCGGGAGATTCATCGGAGGCCGACGCTGGACACGATTTTTGACCTGAGGATCGGGCGTGGGGTACTGCGCGACGGCACGATGATGGTGAACGAGCGGCGGATTCCGTTCAGCGCCGCGGCGAATCATCTTGACTTGAAGGTGCAGTACCGCCCGGCGAAGGGGCCGCAGGGGCACGAGCGGTACGAGAGCGCGCTGCACATTGAGGACGTGACGCTGGAGCGCGGCCATGAAGCGGTGCAGCACTCGGTTGCGGACGTGCATATCGAACTGGAGCGCAACCAACTGACGCTGCAGACGCTGACGCTGCAGACGGGCAGGCAGCATCTTGTGCTGAGTGGCTCGCTCACAAACTTTGCCAAGCCGGTCTGGAAATTCAAGGCGCGTGGAAGCGTGGAGCTGAAAGAGGTGGAGGCTCTGAGCTCGATCCCGGGGCTGAACGTAGGGCGCGTGGATCTGGATTTACAGGGGAGCGGAACGCGGAGCAGCTTCACGGTGGAGGGCAAGAGCCGGATCAACGGAGCGTCGTATCATGCGGGGTCGATCCATCTGGCGGGAGTCGATGCCGCTATGAAGATCCATTTGACGCAGGATGATCTGGCGCTGGACGGCATAGACGCGCGGCTGGCGCAGGGTGGTTACGTGGAAGGCCGGATGCTGGTGACGCACTGGCTGCCGGGCGCGCAGGGAGCGGGGGAAAAGAAGGGGTTAGAGCGCGGGACGATTGAGGCGCAACTCCACGCGATTCCGCTGTCGTCGATTATGGCGGTGGTGGCTCCGCCGCACTACACGGAACTGGGTTTTGATACGGAAGCGAGCGGGCCGGCGAGGGTGGAGTGGAGGGGAAGGGTGGCGAACTTTGTGACCGCCGCAAATGTGACGCTGATGCCTCCGCTGACTCCGACCGCCGGTCGCGTGCCGATGTACGGCGAGGTGAACGCGCAGTATTCGAATCCTAATGGCGTGGTGGCGATCCGCAGCTTCGATGTGCATACGCCGAGCTCGCGGGTGGATGTGACTGGATCGCTGGGGGTGTATCCGATTACGCGGCCGTCCCATTTGCAGGTGTCGGTAACGACGCAGGCCCTTGGGGAATTTGACCGTGCTCTGACAACCCTGGGCGTGGTCCTGAACGGCAAGACGGGGGTACGCGCGCTGCCGGTGGCACTGCGCGGGAGGATGGATTTTGCCGGGACACTGACCGACAGCATTCTGAATCCGGATGTGAAGGGGCACCTGAAGGCGACGGACCTGAACCTGACGTTCGCAATGCCGCGGAAGCTGATGGGTTGGGCGAAGGTAGCGCCGGGTGAAACGACGGCGGAGGCGCAGCAGCGCTCGATCCATCTGGATTCGGTGGAAGGAGACGCGGAGTACACGGAGCGCCGAATCGCGGTGACGCGTGTGGTGCTGAAGCACGGATCGGCGGAGATTCACGCGGCGGGCGAACTGGATGCGCATGCGGTGCAAGCGAAGCGCCATGTGCGCTATGCGTTTGATGGGAAGTCAGGAGTCCGCGCGGAGGTGAGCATTCAGGATGCGGATGTGCAGGACCTTGCCGCCGTGGCGGATGCGCGGCTGCCAGCGACGGGGACTTTGAATCTGCGGGTGCACGCGGGGGGCGTGGTGGATGACCTGACGGGCGGCGGCGTGCTTTCCGTAAAAGGCGGCACGCTTTACGGTGAGCCGTATACGAGTTTGAACGTGGATTTGCAGTTTGCCGGGCGCGAAGTGGACGCGAACAACCTGGTGTTAGTGCAGGAAGGCGGTCGTATTACAGGGAGCGGCGGCTACAACCTGGGGAGCGAGGCGTACCACTTTACAGCGCGCGGCGCGGGGTTTGAGCTGGCACGGATCCAGCGGCTCAAGAGCGACAAGTATTCCCTTGCCGGAAACCTGGCGTTTGAAGCGCAGGGGAGCGGCACGCTGCACTCGCCAAGTCTGCACGCGAACCTGCACCTGACCAAGGTGAACCTGGACAATACAGCGACGGGTACCGTTGAGGCCGAGGCGCATACGCAGGGCCGCACGCTGATGGTGCAGATAAAGGCGGACCTTTCCAACGCGCAGGTGCAGGCGAACGCACAGACGGAGCTTGGGGGGGACTTTTTGACGCAGGCCCAGCTTACGTTGACGAACCTGAATGTGGATCCGATTTTGAGCGCGCTGAAAGTGCAGGGGGTCACCATGCACTCGTCGATCGGCGCCACGGTGCAGGTAAGCGGGCCGCTGCGCAGGCCCCGTCAACTGAACGGCGATATTCACGTGCAGCAGATGTCGCTTGCTCTGGCGGGCGTTCCGCTGAAGAGCGAAGGCGCGATCCACGCGACGCTGGTGGACGGAAGGTTGCATCTGGATCCGCTGCATATAACGGGCGAGGACACGAATCTGCACGCGCACGGGTCGATTGGAGTGCTGACCAAGGCGCATGACCTGAAACTGCAGGCCAACGGGTCAGTGAACATGAAGCTGGTGCAGACGCTGGACGATGATCTGACGGGCACCGGGCATGTGGACTTCAATGTGGAGGCGAACGGGACGGTTGCGCATCCGGGGCTGACGGGCAATGTGAAATTCACGGACGTGTCTGTTGCGTTGCAGGATTTTTCGAACGGGCTGAGCCAGATGAACGGCACGCTGGAGTTTGACCAGGACCGGTTGGACGTGAAGAGTCTGACGGCCAGAAGCGGCGGAGGGGCGCTGACGCTGGGCGGGTTTCTGACGTATCAGCAGGGGCTGTACGGGAACCTGACGGCGACGGCGCAGGATGTGCGTATCCGGTATCCGCAGGGTGTGAGCTCGATGGCGACGGCGCATTTACGTCTGCAGGGAACGAGCAAGTCGTCGTTGCTGAGCGGGAACGTGACGATTACCAGATTTGCGGTGGGGAGCGGACTGGATCTGACGGCGTTTACCACTTCGGCGGGAACCGTGGCGCCGCCGCCGAATATGAATGCACCTTCGAACCGCGTGCGGCTGGATATACACGTGGTTTCGGCCCCGCAGCTGGGCTTCCAGAACTCGTTCGCCAAGCTTGCAGGGGATGTGAACGTGCGTGTACGCGGGACCCTGGCTCAGCCGACGGTGCTGGGGCATATTTCGATCACCGAAGGCAGCGCGACCTTTGCGGGAACGAAGTACGAATTGCAGCATGGGGATATTTACTTTTCGAACCCGATCCGGATTAATCCGACGATTGACCTGAGCGCGACGGCGCGGGTGGAGGACTATGACATCACGGTGGGTCTGACGGGGACGGCCTCGAATCCGGTGCCGACGTTCCGGTCGGAGCCGCCACTGTCGGAACAGGACATCTTCTCTCTGCTGGCTCTGGGCCGCACGCAGGAAGAACAACAGACCTACTCGAACATACAGACGCAGGCCGGGGTTAACTCTACGGCGGATGCGCTGCTGGGCGGCGCGCTGAATGCGACGGTGAGCAACCGTATCCAGCGGCTGTTTGGCGGCGGGAGCGTGAAGATCGATCCGACGTTTGTGAGCGGCGCGGGCAACTCAACCGCGCGCATTACGGTGGAGCAGCAGATCGCGAAGAACGCGACGCTGACCTATGCGACGAACGTGAACTCGACGGCACAACAGCTGATTCAGGGGCAGATCAACCTGACTAAGAATCTGTCGATTGTGGCAGTGCGCGACGAGGCTGGCGTGTTCAGCATGATGATTAAACTGCGCCGCCGCTACCGGTAGCGGGCTATTTGTTTGCGGCCGTCGAGGGCAGAGCTTTGCCGGCCGCGGGTTGCCGCGCGGGCATGGGATAGGGCGTGACTGCGACGGGAGACTTGTCGGGCTGGATGAGCCAGACGGTGCGGTTCTTGTAGTAGTGGATGAGCTGGGCGTTCTGCCTGGGGCCCAAGTCGCGGGCCCAGATGATTTTGGAGCTGTTGATGTCGGCGGCGTTGTAGACCCACTCCATAACCGGGTTGTGATCGGGCGTGTAGCGGACGATGGCGAGCTGCTTTCCGGGCTGGTGATCGAGCCAGGCATTGACGCGGGCGCGGGGCGCTCCGAACTGGCCGGGGCCGTACCAGAGATTGGACCATTCCTCGCTGGGCCACTTTCCGAAGTAGATGTGGAGTGGCTGCGCGTAGAGACGGACTCCGCCGAGAACTACACAAAAGACAACCAGGAGGCGGACGAGTGTTTTGCCGGCGGGCTGGTCGCCGGGACGCCAGACGCGGAGGTGACGCATGGCCTGGAGGCCGAGGGCGTAGAAGGCGATGATGAAAGGCGACAGGTACTGGGTCTGGAAGCCTGTCTCAAGCAGATCACCCGCCATCAGCAGCAGCAGCGAAAGAAGCAGAAATCGAACGCGTCGATCGCGAATGACACGGCGCGACATGAAGAGGGGCGGTAAGAGGATAAATCCGGTAAAGAAAAGCAGGCTTTTGAGCGGTTTTACGAAGAAGGTCTGCTTGATATATCCGGGGATGCTGTGAATTCTCCGGTAGCTGTCCATCTCCGTGCCGTAATAGAACTTTTCCATGACAGCGTTGTGGTAGACGGGTTTTGGACGTTGGTGCTGCCAGAAGAAGTAAGGGACGACGGCGTAGGTGGTACGGTCGATTTTGTACGGCGGAGTGAGAGGGCTTCCGTTGACGCGGTAGTTGTAGTAGCCCATCCAGGCGCCGGCAGCGAGGATGAGCAGAAGGGGAAGAGTGGCGCGACGGATGAGCAGACGGGCGGGCGGGCGGTTCTTGCCTTTGTAGATCCAGCGCAGGAGGACGAAGAGGACGGGCAGGCAGAGGAGCATCCCTTCGTAGGGTCGGCTGGTAGCGAGCAGGATGATTCCGATGGCGAGCAGGATGCCGTGTCGCAGGTTGACGCCGCGCATGAGGCGCGGGAGAGAGCCGATGACCAGTGCTCCTCCAAGCGCGGCGACGGAGCCACCTCCGGTGTAGGTGTTGATCCAGTAGCTGAAGAGGCCGAAGCGGAGGACGGCGATGAATCCGCCGAGCAAAGCCCACGTTGGCGGGAGCCAGGCCTGCAGTGCCCAGCAGACAGCGGCGCACATGAGCGCGGTGACAAGGAGGAGGCCGAACCATGCGTGTCCGGTGAGTACCTGCCCGGCGGCCAGCACCAGGCCGGGCGCCGGGAAGTACATGGACATGTAGGTGGGCTTCATCATGATGTGGACACTCTCAAAGTGCATCCACATGGCGGGCGTGGGATTGGCGAGGCGGCCGTGGGCGAAGGTATCGGCGGCGAGGAGGTAGCTGAAATCGTCGTGCACGAAGGGCTGCGGGATGGGGCAGAGGGGAAGCATGGCGAGGCGCAGCAGGAGGGCGGACGCTCCGACGACGAAGACAGCGAGGGTTTTACGGTGGGCGAGAGACTTAAACGCGCGCTCGATGCGCGAGAAGATCGGAGCGCCGAGGCGCGGGAAGGCGAAGGCCATCGCGATGGCGAGCAGGGTGAAGCCGCCTTCAATGGTGAGCAGCGAAACGGGATGGTGCGGCGCAGGCGGTACGATCATGATCTAGAAGTGGCCTCCACCGTGTTTTATCACCTGCATCGTTATCCGCGCCCTCGGTTGCCTGAGTTTTTCGTTGCAGGGGATGTTGATTGGGCGGCATTGCCTGCGTTCGGGTCTGCCGGCGGACTGTAGGGCGTGATTTCGTCCGCGGGCTTGTCGGGCTGGATGAGCCAGACGGTGCGGCTCTTGTAGTAGTGGATGAGGTCAAGGTTTTGTGCGGGGCCCATGTCGCGGGCCCAGATGACCTTGGAGCTGTTGATGTCGGCGGCGTTGTATACCCACTCATCGGTAGGGTCATGATCGGGCGCGTAGTGGACGATGGCGAGCTGTGCTCCGGGCATGTGGTCGAGCTTATTTTCCACACCGGCGCGCGCGGCCCCCCATGGTCCTGGGCCGTACCACTCGGCAGCCCATTCTCCGCCCTTGTTTTGGGCGAGGCGGATATGGAGGGGTTCAGCGAAGACGCGGACGACGGCGAGAAAAAAGCAGAGTACGACGGTGAACCGCACAAGGGCGAGGCCGACTGGGGAGTCTCCTGGACGCCAGAGGCGGAGGTGGCGCATGGCCTGGATGCCGAGAATGTAGAAAGCGGCGACGAAGGGGGCCAGATAGTAAGGGATGAAGAATATCTCCATGGACGCGCCGGCGATGAGGATAAGGATGCAAAGAACCAGGAAACGGACGCGGCGGTCGAGCAGCACGCGGCGCAGCATGAAGAGCGGAAGCAGCAGGGCAATGCCAGCGTAGAAGTAGAGGACGCGTCCAGCACGGATGAGCAGATCAGGCAGGAAATGGCCCGCGCTGTGAACCTGCCTGTAGGTGTTCATTTCGACCTTGGTGTAGTAGTTCTCAAGCAGCTTGTGCCGGTAGACGGGGCGTGGGCGGAGCGGTTGCCAGAGGAAGTATGGGACCAGTGCATATTGAGCACGGTTGAGCGTGTAGGGTGGCGTGAAGGGATTGCCGAAGACGCGATAGTTGTAATAACCCATCCACGAGGCTCCGGCAAGGATGAGCAGGCAGGGAAGGGCGGCGCGGCGGAGGAACAGAGAGGTCTGTGGCCGCTTTTTGCTGAAGAATGCCCAGTGCAGGAGCAGGACCGCGACCGGGATGCAGAGGAGGGTCCCTTCATAGGGGCGTGACAGGCCGAGCAGCACGACGCCGAGGGCCATGAGCATGCCGTTGCGTACGCGTAGATGCTTTATGAAGCGCGGGAGTGCTCCGAGGACGAGCGCTCCGCCGATGGTGGTGATGGAGCCTGCGCCGGAATAGGTGTTGATCCAGCAACTGAAGAGGGCCAGGCGGAGGACGGCGAGAGCGGCTCCGAGGAGGGCCCATGTGGGCGGAAGCCACCCTTGCAGCGCCCAGCAGAGCACGGAGCACATGAGCGCGGTGACGAAGAGGAGTCCGAACCACGGGTGTCCGGTGAGTGCTTTGCCCGCAGCGAGGACGAGACCCTGCGCGGGGAAATACACCGACTGATAGGTAGGTTTCATGGAGACGAGCAGCGTCTCAAAGTGCTGCCACATGGCCGGGGTGGGATTGGTGAGGCGGCCATGGGCGAAGGTGTTGGCGGCGAGCAGGAAGCTGAAATCGTCCTGTATGAAGGGCCCAGGGACGGGGCAGAGCGGCAGGATGGCAAGGCGAAT
>Ga0307372_10001966_pt1 | contig 34745 bp, 27 predicted proteins | sample OX1MG_FD_202533 | JGI IMG/M metagenome (GOLD analysis project Ga0307372, IMG submission 202533) | Soil microbial communities from Risofladan, Vaasa, Finland - OX-1 | ecosystem: Environmental > Terrestrial > Soil > Coastal area > Acid sulfate soil | place: Finland: Risofladan, Vaasa | collected... | reverse complement strand
GTTCAGACTGAGCTTCTGCGCGCGGTTGCCGAGCTTGAGGACGCGGACAAGCCGCTTGCCGAACTCGGCATCGATCCAGGATGGTGGGGCTCCGAACCGGCTGACGGCGACGCACTCGACCTGCTGTTCAGCTACGAAGTGTCACTCGGCTACGTCAACAGCAAGGCGCACGGCGCGAAACTGGACGAGGAGCTGGGGCTGCTTTCCGACGAACTCGAAGCTTGCGGCCGCGGAGCGGTTGACCGGGTCGTCCTGACCGGACAGGTCCCCATTCCTGATCTGGCCCACGCGATCGGCCGCGTCCAGGGAGAGCAGCGCAGCCTGGAGCGCGAGAAGCGGCTGCGGGCGCTAGTAGGTACGTCGGTCGTCAGCCATGGCGTCGACCTCGACCGGCTCAACGTCCTTGTCCTGGCCGGAGTGCCAACCACGGCTGCTGACTACATCCAGGTCACCGCACGCGCGGGGCGCACCCACGCTGGCCTGGTCGTCACCGTGTACGACTCGTTCAACCGCCGGGAACGGTCGCTGTTCAGCAACTTCGCCAGCTACCACCGCTTCCTCGACCAGATGGTCACGCCGGTACCGGTGAACAAGTACGCCTTCTTCGTAGCGGACCGTACGGTGCCGGGCATCGCCCTGGCCCTGCTCCACGACCTGGCTCGCGAGCCCGCCCTGAATGGCCCTGTCCAGGGCGTGAAGTATGCTAAGGACTTCCAAGAATGGTGGAACACCAACCGCAGCGCCATCGACGCTGCCATCCAGGACAGGCTGCGCCGCTGCTACGAGACACCGATTGCCGGGGTAAATGACCCAGCAATGGAACGCGAGCTAGGTGACCGCGCAATGCGGCGCTGGACCGACACGGAATACCGGTCGCTCAGCATCCCGGCTCAGGAGCCGCAGACTGCGCGGCTGTTCAACATCTCGCCGCTCTCGAACTTCCGCGACATCGACGAGCCAGCGCGGTTCCCCGTTTGGTATCCCAGCAAGGATGCCTTCGAGCGCCTCACTGGAGGGGGCGCCGACGACGCCGGCAGCAGCAGCAGCAGCAGCAGCACCGACGCGACGAAGGAGTAGCGCATGCTGCGCAGTCACAGCCAGATCCTGTACAGCTACCTGCCTGGAGCGGTGTTCCGTCACGAGGAACGCGTTTACGGCAAGGTGGTTTCCGTCGATGGTGACCGGCTGACCGGCCTCAACGAGGCCGTCATCTACGAGGAGATCGCCAGCTACCTCGCCCGCTGGCCGGACGACCAACGGCATGACTTGCCCTTGCCGAAAGACCTGCGGGTCAGCGAATACCGCATCATCCGGCCCGATCTGGTCAGGTGGGAGCTGTTCCCGCTCGTGTTCGAATGCAGCCGTCGCTCTTGCGCTCGGGTCCGCAGCTTCCGCAACTTCGACGAGCTGGCTAAGTATCCGACATGCAAACGGTGCGGCGGGCCTCTCCAGCAGTTGCGGTTCTACAACGCGCACAACTGCGGCCAGATCCAGGCCATTTATGTTCCCCGGTGCACCTCGCACGGGTACGAAGAGCTGTCTTTTGACAATACTGGCAGCTTCCTCACCGCAACCTGGCGGTGCCACGGCCCTGGATGCAACGGCGGCGTCGTGCGTCGCACGAACATTTCGCCGTGCAATTGCCGGTCGTTCCCCGGCCGTGACAACATCGTGCGCATGCGCGCCCACACGCTTGACGACTCGCGTGCCTACCAGGCCCACTACATAGACCTGGTCAATATCGACTCCTCAATCTTCCAGACGTACCAGCATCACCCGGCTCGCGGTCAGATAGCTATCGCCCATTTCCTAGGCCTCATCCACGGCATCAAGGACGGGATGCGTGACGTCGACACTGGTTCCGACGGTGCGCGGATGAGCGCGGAGCAGTGGACGGTGAAAGAAGCGCAATACCGCGAGATGGGCCTCGACGACGATGAGATCGCCACGCTGAAGAAGACGAAGGGCCCGGCCGACAGCGGTGTCGCTGCGATCTCCGGCATCTCGCCGGACGTGCTGGAGGCCGTAGCGAAGAACCGGCCGTTCTACGAGCGGGCCGCGGTGTACGACAAGGCGGAGGTGCAACGATTCAGCCTCTCCGACCAGCTTCAGGCAGCACGCGAGCGTGGTGACACGGTCCAGGCAGAGGCGATCGAAACCGCAAGCACGCTCGCCGCAGACATGGGGATCAGCGAGCTCGCCGTCACCTGGGAATTCCCGATCGCGAAGGTGGCATTCGGCTATACCCGAGAGAAGCACACGCCCGGTGAAGCCGCTATCCGGGGTTTCCGGCACCCCAGGCAACACGACGGGAAGTACCCGGTATTCGCAGTAAGCAGCAGCACCGAAGCACTGCTCGTGACGTTGTCAGCGAGGGACGTGCTCGACTTCCTGTACCACCGGGGCGAAATAGCGATGGCGCCGACCGGCGAGGACGCTGCCCGGAGGCATCTCCTTGAGATCTTCGCCGCAGAGCAGACCCAACCAGAGCCTGCCGAGACAATCCGCACCCTGATCCACACGATGAGCCACCTGCTGCTGAGGGGCTTGGACGACGGGCAAATTGGCTTCGCGGAGGCGAGCCTGGCCGAGTGGCTTGTGCCTGAGGCGCTGACGTTCGCCGTATACGCGAACACGCTCAAGGAATTCACCCTCGGGTCGCTGTGGACGTTGCTGAACAACCGCGCCCTGAGTTGGCTGCGGGCAGTAGTTGACCGCTGCGTGAGATGCGAGAACGACCCGATCTGCTACGAGCATTCGCCTCGTTCATGCGAGCGATGTTCGTACCTAACATTCGGATGCAGGACGTTCAACGAAGATCTGGACCGCCAGACGCTGTACGACTACCTGCTGCTGCGGGGCGTTCTCGGATCCAGGGCAGTCCTGGAAGGTACCGGTGCGTGAGCTGGTGCCACTGGCACTGATGCTGCAGCGCCTCACCGGAGGGCCCGATCACGCCTTGGCGTGGGCCGACTCGATCGCCGCCAAAGGGCAGTACGCGTTGCCGCTGCTCGGCCTGCACAGCGACGCCGGTCTCGTCGTCAACGAAAGGGCACGGAAGGCGGGATTGTTCGCCGCGAACGGAACTGTCAACCGGGTCCGTCTCGCACAGCTCATCATCGTTCTTGACGTCCTGGCGGCAGTCCCTCAGGACCAAACCGCGCCACCTGACACCGAGCCTCTAGTGTTCACCGTCCCGCCCGCTGCCGAGCGGTTTGTCACGCCGCGGCAACGTCTCGACCTTCTGGTCACCGACGTCATCGCCCGAGCTGAGTCAAGCCTGCATATCGGCGGGCCCTTCTGGAATCAAGGCGGCTGGAACGTGCTGCGCCCGGTGATACTGCCGGCTCTCAAGCACAGGGGCGTCATAACAACCTTCTACCTCCATCCGCACGAGTCTGGTCATCTGGAGGTAGTGCACGACATGCTCGCAGAGGCGCGCAGTCACGGTGAGGTACGCGCCATGTGGTGGGCGGGCAGCGTGCCGAGCCTCATGCACGCCAAGTTCATCGTCGGGGACCGAAGCAACGGGTACCTCGGCACCGCGAACCTGACCTCTCTCGGTCTGAGCGAACACCTCGAAGTAGGGGTAGCACTCGCTCCCGCGCAGGCGGCCTCGCTGCTCACCCTGCTTGAGTCGCTCGTGAAAGCAGGTTTGTTCACCGTCGCCCCATAGCGCTCCCGCATCGCGAGCGGCTGCAGTTGGAGTGCCGTCACCAGCCGGGTCCACATTTGCAATTTTCGGGCCTGAGCGTGAGTCGCCGCCGCCGCGGCTTCATCGAACTGCATGTTGATCTGGGGGGTCTACCCTGTCGCGGTCTCTTCGGTCCGACATCCGGGCGGCATCTACAGAGCCGCTGCCAGCACCCTTTCGCGGCTGGCTGAGATGAGCGGGATGTCGTAGCGGTCGGCGAGTTCGCGGGCCTTCGGATAGTCAGTTGAGTACGCGACTACCAGGGATCTTACTCGCGAGGTCAAGAGCGGGTAGCCGGCGTCGGCAGCGGCGAGAGAACGGTACTTGATGGCCTGGTGTATGCCGATGCAGACTTCACGCTCACCTTCTACTTCAACCTCGATCACCGTCCGGTCCGGCAAGTGGTTCTCGAACATCACGTCCACCCGATCCCCGGTGGCGAACAGGTACTCAACATGTGGCGTCGCCGCAGCGCTCAGGCCGAACTCAAGCGGGTGGCCGGCCACGTACATTTTCAGCAACCTGTGTGCGGCCGATTCCCCGCCGCCGCCGAAGTTGCCGGTTTGCTGGCCTGCAAGGGTTTGCATAGCGATCGTCGCGAGGTTGTCGACCTCGAAGACCCGCCCTGGCTGCGGGTTGCTGCCATGGGGTTCGTCGCCCCAGCGGAAATAGCCGGTTTGCTCTCCTGGATACAACCTGAGGTCGGACCGCCAGTCGTCATGGTCGCGGTGGGTCTTACCGAGCGGCGCAGTAAAGGCCAGCACCCATTCACGCATCTGGAGATAGTCGCAGATGAAGTAATGATCCGCCCGGTACCGTCCCAGGTTCGGGATCGCGAAGGCGTACCAGTAGAACGCCGCCTTATGGATGACCGGCTGATCGTAGCCGCCAGTGAACCAGCCAATGCTGATTGGCACGTGCCAGCCGCTGAAGCGGTGGATGACCCGAGCGATCTTCCCGCCGATAACGAATTTCCCAGGGTCAGCGTCCGGCGAAGCGGGGCTGACCTGGAGCGTCTTAGCGGCGTCCGGGTGGTCGGCGAAGATGAGGCCCAGGACCATTTCCTTCGCCTCCGCCAGCTTCATGGCATGCTCCTGGCCCGGAACGTAACCGGCCCGGCCCAGGACGGATGGGCCCCGATCCGGCAAGCGCCAGCACGTCGTCTTGACGAGCTCCGAGCGCGCGTCACTTTCAGCGCACATGGCGAAGTCGCACAGACGCCTGCCACGCAGCTTGCCGAGACCTCGGCAACTGGTCGGCATCGCCGACGCGTTCTGGCATATTTGGCCTGCCCAGCCCGCAGCGCGGTGCTCAGCATCAGGACGGCCCCGCCGAGCACGTGGCGGTCGGCGACTTGGACACCCAGTAGAGCAAGGCAGCCCGGCGGACACTTCCCATGTGGACCAGCATCGGGCACCTGACGACGCAGATCAACAGCATCTGGGGGTCCGCATTCGGCAGCTCGCATGACTCCGGTCGCTGAAGTCGTCGGCTGTCGGCCGCGCTGCACGGCCGTGCGCTCGTAGCGACCAGCCAGGACGAACAGCAAGCGCATTCACTCGCCGCAGTCGATGCGGCTGGCCATAGCGGCGCTGGCGATCTGGACCGTTCTCACCCGCAGCACCTCCAACTGAGCTTTCCGGCCTAATCGGTCTGCGGCCGAGGCAGCCGGAGTTCGTCGGAACCCAAGCTCGTGTACTAGCCAGCTTCGCGATCAGGAACGGGGCAACCAGGCTCAGCAACGTCTCGACCCTGTTGATCAGAGTGCCGACCATCATGAAGTGCGAGAGCGGGTGGCCCGCCCTTTGGCTGGCTCAAGACCGGGAACGTGGGGTCGCGCTCGAAGGCTGGGTCAGAGTTCTCGTGATTGGGTGCGGCGGTCAGGTTGTCAGGATCTGACTCGGCGGTCGACGCCGTTGCGGCTTCTTGGAGCTGCTTGTCGATCTGGGTTGTGCGGCGGCGGGCGGCGGCTAGGTCTTGGATCTGGGGGAAGGGCTGGCCTAGGGCGTTGGAGGCGTGGGTGATCTCGGCGCGGGCTCGGGTGATGTCGGCCAGGGCGGTCTGCTTGGTGCTTTCGAGGCGAGTCAGGCGATTCTCGAGGCGGGTGATCATGCCTGCTGGGTCGGCTTCGGCTAGGTCGGCTTGCGAGGCTGTGATGCCGCCTACGGGTGCGCCTTCGAGAACGATGCTGACCTGGACGTCGCCCATGGGGCGGCCGACGGTCGCGGTCACCGGGAAGCCGCCTAGTTCGCCGATCGGGACGTTGCGCTGGCGGTAGCCGAGCTGGTTGGCGGCCTCTTGTCGGAGCAAGGTGAGCAGGTGGTGGCCTGCTTCGGCGCGTTTCCGGTATCGCTGGTCCTGGATGGTCATGGCGAATGCGTCGCCGCGTGTGTCGGCGCGGCGGGCGATGGCGGCGTTGATGTCGGCGGCGAGTTGCTGGCGGTCGGTGATCTGCTTCTGGTGGTGGGTGATGGCGCGGCGGAGGGTTTCCTGGTCGCGGGCGTGGGCTCGTTCGGCCCGGATCAGGCGGGCCAGGTTGGCGTCGGCTTCGGCTTTGTCGATCAGGAGGGGGTTGCCGGTGGCCAGGGCTTTGGCTTCGCTGAAGGTCAGTACGGTGTCGCCGATGTCGGCGATCTCCCTGGTGCCGAGGCTCGGGTTCATTACGTCCTGGATGAAGCGGGCTTTGCGTTCCAGGGTCTGCCACATGTAGCCGTCGAAGCTCTGCGCCGCTGCCCAGCGGATGATCTGGATTTCGGGGTTCTGGTTGCCCTGGCGGAGGATGCGGCCGTCACGCTGGGCTACGTCAGCGGGACGCCAGGGGGCATCGAGGTGGTGCAGGGCGATGGCACGGTTCTGGACGTTGGTGCCGACGCCCATCTTCTCGGTGGAGCCGATCAGGACGGCTACGTGGCCGGTGCGGCAGGCGGCGAACAGGCGGGCCAGGTCAGCGGGGTTCCTGGCCTCATGGACGAACCGGACGCTCTCGCGGGGCAGGCTGCGGGCGGTGAGCTGGTCGCGGAGTTCGTCGTAGGCGTTCCAGCCCGGTCCGGGAGTGCCGAGGTCGCAGAAGACGAGCTGCAGCGAGCCGCGAACCGGGTCGGGGACGCCGTCCGGCCTCAAGTACTGGTCGTCCCGGTGGGCGCGCCAGATCGCCGCGATCCGGGTGGCGGCGGCTTCGATCTTGCCGGGCTCGGTCTGGGGCAGGCCGACCAGGCGCAGGTCGAGGGCGGCGCGGCGGCCGTCGCCGGAGACCTTCAGCATGTTGTCCTCGGTGGGGCTGACGGCGCGGCTGCGGATGGCCTCGGCCCGCTGGCCCAGGTCTGCGACGTAGTCGATCAGTTCCGGTGACGGCTCAACTGCCACGGTCTCGGGCACCCGGCGGCCGTCGGCGGGGCGCGGGGCCAGGGCCGGTACGGGCAGGTCAAGGTCGGCGGCGGTCTTGACGTCGGCGAAGACGTGCCACATGCGGAGCATCTCGGGTGTGTTGCGGAAGCTGGCGAACCTGGATTTGACGCGGAAGCTGGTTCCGCCTTCGGGGGCTAGCTCGACCTGGGTGACGGCCTGGCCGAAGGTCGCGGCCCAGGAGTCGAAGACGGCGATGCCGGCGTCTTCGAGCAGGTCGGGGCGCAGGTACTTCTGCATGACGTAGGCCTCGGTCACCGAGTTCGCGATCGGGGTCGCGGTCGCGAACGTGACCACCCGCCTGCCGTTCCGCCGGCGGAGGTAGCTGATCTTCATGTCCAGGTCGGTGGCGCGCTGGGAGCCCTCGATTGCGGCGCCGGTGATGCTGGACGGGGTGCGGAGATTCTTGTACCCATGCCCCTCGTCGACGCAGAGGTAGTCGACGCCGGTCTCCTCGAACGTGATCCCGGGGTCCTTCTCGGCGTCCATGCGGGACTTGAGCCGCTCCTCGGCACGCAGCAGCGCCCCTTCGAGGCGTTTTACGGTCAGGCCCCGGCCTTGTTTCGCTTCGGCGATCCAGTCGCGGAGCTGGGCAATTTCCCCTTCAAGGTATTTGACCTTTTCTTGCGGGCTCAGCGGGAGCTTTTCGAAAGTCGTCCGGGACATGATGATGCCGTCCCAGGCGCCGGTGGCGCAGCGGGCGGCGAAGATGCGGCGGCGGTCGCCGCGCAGGTCATCGGGGCGGGTGATCAGGATCCGGGCGCGGGGGTAGAGCTGAAGCCATTCGCGGGCGAACTGGTCAAGCATGTGGTTCGGGACGACGACCGCGGGCTTGCTGATCAGGCCGAGGCGGCGCAGCTCGGTGACGCCGATGATCATCTCGGCGGTCTTCCCGGCGCCGGTCTCGTGCGCCAGGAGGACGGCGGGCTCGGCGATCATGCGCGCGATTGCGGCGAGCTGGTGGGGGCGGGGGCGGAACGCTACCGACAGGCCGGGCAACTCCAGTTCGGCGTTGTCGTAGCTGCGGAGGACCAGGTTGTTGAACCGCTCGTTGTAGGTGGCGGCGAGGTCGGTGGCGCGGGCGGGGTCTTCCCAGGCCCAGGAGGCGAACCATTCGGTGAGGTCGGCGGCTTTCTGCTGGGCGGCGAGGGTGGCGTCGAGGTTGACGACCGTGCGCTGCCCGCCGGACGGGGTCTCGATGGTGTCGCGGACTTCGATCGGGCGCTGCTCGCAGATCGCCTGGGCCAGCGCGGGGGCGGGGTAGCGAGTGGTGCCCCAGGTCGAGGAGGCCAGGACGGTGCCGGTCTTGCCCTTGATGGCCCAGACCTGGCCGCCGGGGCGCTCGGCCTGGACGGTGTCGTCGTCGAGGAGTTCGCGGAGGAAATGCTGAACGTAGCTGGCGTCGATCCACGAGGCGCCGAGGCAGGCGTCGATCTGGGCCGGGGACAGGCTGGACGGGATCACGGCGGTGAGCGCGGAGACGTTCGGGGTGAACCTGGCAGGGGCGGTGGCGGCAGCCTGCCGGGCGGTGGCGAGCTTGACGCGGACGTTGCCGGACAGGTACTCGGCGGCGGTGACCAGGCTGCCGGTTGTCGGATCGTCGAAGACCAGCGTGCCTAGGTCCTGGCGGGCGCGGCTCTCGGTGGTGCCGAGGAGGCGGGCGATCTCGGGGAGGCTGGGTTCGCCTCGGGCGTCGAGGCAGATCGCGAGGGCGTCGGCGGCGGTGCCGGCACGCAGGCGGGGGGTGCGGGGCGCGATGACGCGGCGGGTGAAGATCGCCGCCTTGGTGGCCTGCTGGGTGGCGGGGTCGAATTCCTCTAGGGCGTAGACCAGCGGGGCGTAGGGGTCGCCGCGGAAGCCGCCTTGCGGGGGAGCTGTCCGGGCGAAGATCTCCTGGCCGGTCGCAGGATCGGTGCGGCCGGTGCGGCGCAGGGTGAAGCGGTTCACCGGGCCGTAACGGGCGGCGTAGGTGTCGTAGCGGTTGTTCAGGGTGGCGCGGAGGCGGGCGGTCTCGGCGGTGTCGTCGCTGGTAGCGGACTCGGCGTCGAGGAGGGCCAGGGCGGTGTCGCGCACGGCCAGCAGGGCGCGGAGTTCGGCGGTCTGGGTGCGGGGGACATTGAAGGGGCGCGGGACGCCGTCGGCTACTTCGGTGAAGATGCCGTGCGGGGTGGCTTCGAGCCAGCCGTCAGGGCGATCCGGTCCTGGCGTGCCGGCGGCCGGGGCAGCCCGGGCGATGCCTGGGATGGGCGTGGCCTGCTGGGCTGGCGGGGTCCAGGTCAGGCTACTGGCGCGAGCGGCGGTTGTAATGGCATGCAGGCGGCTGGTCAGGGCGGCGATTGTGTCGCTGGGCGGGGTGATGGTCAGGTCGGCCTGGCGGTAGGCGGTGCGGCCGGCTTGCGGCTCGCCGAGGACGTTCTCTGGGTGGGACAGGAAGTACTCGTTCACCGGGATCGTGGTGCCGCCGAAGTCGGTCAGGTGGGATTGTTCCCAGGCTGGCTGGGCTGGCGGGCGGCCGGGTTCGCGGCGGCGCAGGATCAGCAGGTCAGTTATCACGTTGGTGCCGGCCGCGCGCTGGTGGGCGCCGCCGGGGAGCCGGACCGCGCCGACCAGGTCGGCCAGGGAGGCGATGTCGCGGCGGGCGGCCGGGTCGCGGGAGTCCATCGTGTAGCGGGAGGTCAGCAGCAGGACTAGGCCGCCGGGGCGGGTCAGGCGCAGAGACTTGACGATGAAATGGTTATGGATCGAATGACCGGCCGGATTGTGGCGCGGGTCGTGGAGGGCGACCTGGCCGAACGGGACGTTGCCGATGGTCAGGTCGAAGTGATCTTCGGGGATCCTGGTGTCGGCGAATGATGCGGGGATGATCGTGGCGGCCGGGTAGAGCGCGGCGGCGATCGCCGCTGTGAGCGGCTCGGCCTCGACACCGGTCAGTTGAGCGGCCGGCGGGGCCAGGCCGATGAAGTTGCCCGAGCCGCAGCCGGGTTCCAGGACACGGCCGCCGGTGAAGCCGAGGCTCGTGGCGGCGGTCCAGATCTGGTCGGCGATGGCGGCGTCGGTGTAGTGGGCGTTCAGGGTGCTGCGGGCGCCGGCCGCTAGCTCTGGCTCGGTCAGCAAGGTGGCGAGGGCCTCGCGGGCCCAGGCGTAATCGGCGCGGCTGGCATCGAAGACGGCGGGGACGGCGCCCCAGCCGGACCAGCGGGCCAGTATGCGCTGCTCGGATGACGCCGCGGGGCGGTGTTCCTGCTGAACACGGCGGAGGACTGCCAGGGCGGCGATGTTCGCCCGGACCCGGGACACGGCGCCGGCCGGAGCGAGGTCTTCCTGACCGGCTGGGCGGAACGACGGTGGCTGAGCGGCGGCAGGACTGTGATCGGCGCCGGGCTGATCTGGGACTGGGAGTTGGGCCGGCGCGGGCTGATCTAGTCCGGCAGGCCGTCCGGGTCCGGGGAGGATTCCGGCTCGGGATCCAGGAGCACCAGATCGGCCAGGACGATCTCCTCCGCCTGGTGCCGGGCCTGGCCGAGCCGGCCCGCTTTGCCCAGGTAGCCCTCGTCCGGCTGGTCGTCGCCCGCCAGTTGCAGCGCCAGCTGGTCGATCTGCTCCGCGACCTGTGTCCCCAGGTCCGTGAAGAACTTCTCCGGGTTCGTGATCGCCGCGTACCGGGACGGCAGCCACCGCGCCCAGTGGTTCCGGGCCATCAGGCCGTAGCGGTTCATCGTCAGCTCCTCGCGCTGGTGTCAGATCGTCGGCGAACAGGGAATCCTGGATCATGCCGTCCGGGGCGCTCGGGCCGGCTGCACGACTTCGCCGCAGGGAAGAGCGCGGGTCTCGCTGCGGCCGGATCTGGGCGGAGGGCCGCCTCCTATTGTCATCCTGGCCGGGTTGCGGCTCGCCAGTCAGCCAGTCGTCCCCGAACAGTGGCTCACTCAGCCAATTCGGCCTGTGGCGGGCCATCCTTATGGTCCCTTCGGCGGGCGGCCGGGCGCCTGCTCGCCTGTGCAGGGAACTGGACGGCCGTGAGACTGGGAGCGCGGATCGATGATGCTGGCCATGCGCCTAGCTCCTCGCGTCGATCAGGCTGCCGATACCGGGTTCCCATCTTACATAACTTATTTAAATCAGACTTCTGAGAATGGGAGAAGTCGGCGATGCTCGGCAGGATGAAGACGGTGCGGCGGATGAACCCGGTTGAGGAACGAGTCGGCCCATGCGGCCCCGAAGGGGCAGCTCTAGACGGGGATCAGTTCGATGTGGATGCCGGCTGCTTCGGCGAGGCCGCGCAGGTCGCCGGGATCGGAGGTGAGGATGTCGTCGCCGTCGCTGGCCAGGCAGACCACCGTCGCGTCGATGGGGTCGGACTGGCCGCTGCGGGCCAGCAGCACCCCGGCGCGCCGGCCCAGGGCGACATCGACCGGGGCGACATCGACGCCGGCCAGCAGGCGGGCGAGCGGGACCTGGCGGCCGTGGCCGCCGCGCCAGACCTGAGCGACGACACCGCCGCTGGTCACCGGCACCCGGTTAGCCAGCCGTTCGCGCTTCACCAGTGCCACGACATCACGGTCACCGCGCTCGGCAGCGAGGAAAGCACCGGCGTCCAGGACCAGCATCACGCGGCCCCGCGCCCGCCGGCCTGGCCACCGCGGACCACGACCGCCCGGGACCTAGCCCGGCGGGACGCGTCGCGCATCTCCTGCTCGGTGATCTCGCCATGCTCAGCTTCATAAGCGGCCACGAAATCATCGATCGCGGCCAGGCGGCGGTCATGCCCGGCCTTCAGTGCCAGTGCCTCGTTCACCCACGCGCTGACGCTCTCAGCTCGCCCGCGTGCTACCGCGTCCCTGGCCGCCGCCATCAGGTCCGTGTCCACCGACGCCGACAGCCGCTCCTTACCGCTCATACGAAGATGCTACAGTCATACCACGTTCGTAGGAAACAGTGCGAGATCAATGCGGGCCGTGCGCCACGTCTACGCTGCGGCGTAACGACTTTCTGATGTTGAAGAACGTTTCGATTGTGCCGACCAGGGCGAGCATCTCGGCTCCGGCCTCTACCGTAAACGGGACAGCCAGGTCCCAGCTATCGCCGCACGGCCCGTCACGGAGCCGAAACAGCAAGGTGACATGCCCCCGGCCATCGTGAACTGCCTCGATCCTGAGCTGGCTCTCCAGCGACTGCCAGTGCCGGGCGCCTTCCCGCACCTGAAGTCTTCCGCCAGGTCCCGGAGAAATCCCGGCAGGCCGTCGCCGCCAACGCTGATGACCTTGACTTGGGCTTCGAGCCCGTCGTCCTGGACCTCGGCGACGTACCAGATCAGAGCGTCCGCATCGGGCCGCATCGGTTCTCGCAGCAGTATGCGGCGCCGAGAGCCGTGGTCGCCGCGGAGCAGCGCTGCCGGGCCGTCCAGGTTAGCTTCAGTCCCCATTCCACAATGATCGCTAGTGCACTGAGACAGTCGTGTGCTAACCCGGCTGAATCATCCGGTCAGCTTGCCGTGGTGTCCACAGTGGCCAGAGAAGAAGCAATCGCTGCGAACTGGTCCAGAGCCTCCTGCAAGTCCTCGACGATCTCCGCCGCGATCAGCTCCGGCGCCGGAAGATTGCTGCTGTTTTCAAGCGACTCGTCGCGGAGCCAGGAGATGTCCAGGGATGCCTTGTCTCTGGCGATCAGTTCGTCATAGGTGAAGGACCTGAATCGCTCGGTCTCGGTGCGCTCATGCCGGTTCGCCGGGTTATAGCAGGCAACGAAGTCATCGAGGTCTGCACGCACGAGGGCGCGGGTCTTCAGGGTGAACTTCTGGTTGGTGCGGAAGTCGTAGATCCACAGCTTCTGCGTCCACGGGTTCTCCGACGGTGGTTTGCGGTCGAAGAACAGGACGTTCGCCTTCACGCCACCGGCATAGAAAATGCCCGTGGGCAGCCGGAGCAGGGTGTGCACATCGCACTGCTGCAGCAACTTCCTCCGTATCGTCTCGCCCGCGCCGCCCTCGAACAAGACGTTGTCTGGCAGGACGATTGCCGCGCGCCCGTTGATGGTGAGCAGTGACCGGACGTGCTGAAGGAAGTTGAGCTGCTTGTTGGACGTAGTGGCCCAGAAGTCCTCGCGCAGGTAGCTCATGTCCTCGCGCTCGGTCTCGCCTTGGGCATTGATGACCTTGTACGAGGACTTCCTGCCGAACGGTGGGTTCGTCAGCACCATGTCGAAGTGCTCAGACGGAGTGGACCGCAACGCGTCGTCCACTGCGATCAGGCTAGGGCTCTCCGGAGCACTGATCCCGTGCAGAAGCAGATTCATCGCACAAAGCCGAGCTGTCGCGTCGACGATCTCCCAGCCCCGAAGGGCGTCGTCACGGAGGAATCTCTTCTGGTCGGGGTCCAGGCTGGCTGACTTCATCTGCTCGTATGCCGCGAGGAGGAAGCCGCCAGTACCGGCTGCCGGATCGCATACCCGCATCCCGGCCGAGGGCCGCATCACCTCCACCATCGCCTTGATCAGCGGGCGCGGCGTGAAGTACTGTCCCGCGCCGGACTTCACGTCCTCGGCGTTCTTGGCGAGCAAGCCCTCGTAGGCGTCGCCTTTCACGTCAGCGTCGAGCGTCATCCACTGCTCGCGGTCGATCAGGTCCGAGACGAGCCGCCTGAGCTTCGCCGGGTCCTGAATCTTGTTCTGCGCCTTACGGAAGATGACGCCCAGCGTGCCCGGCTGCTTGCCCAGCTCCGCCAGAGTATGCCGGTACTGGACCTCCAAGTCGTCCCCATCGAGTTGCACGAGCGCAGCCCAGTCCAGACCCTTGGGGACGATCGCAGCTCGACTGAAGGGAGGTTTAGCCTGCTCATCAGCCATCTTCAAGAACAGCAGGAACGTCAACTGCTCGATGTAGTCCTGGTACGACAGGCCGTCGTCCCGCAGGACATTGCAGTAGTTCCACAGCTTCTGAACGATTGTTGCGCTGTCGCTCATGACGTAACCTCTTCCCGCACAACTCGGGACCAGCGGCCCCGCACCGCGCCATTGCCGTTTGATGACGCTCGCTCAGCGGCAATCCGCGCCAGCAGAACCGACGCGGGTTCTTCGGTCAGGTCTTGGGGTACCAGGCCACCACCGAAAGCGCGGTCAAGGATGGAAGAGCGCAGCAGATTCGATCTCGACAATGATCGCCCTACCTCACCATCGATATGATCGGCGATCGACAGCTGGCCCTCTGCAGATGATAGGGCATTGCTCTGCTCAGTCAGCGTTGGCAGTGGAACGCGCAGCGATCGAAGTTTGCCGAGGCTGATATTGTACTGGCCCGCAGTTGTCGCAGCAAGATCTTCCAGTCTAGTCCTCAAACATGGCGCAGCAAGTACTGCGGCAAGATATGAAGGATTAATAGCGTTAGGATCCATTCTCAGTTGGATGAGATAAGATGCGAAAGCAGTCGAATTCTGGATTTGAGGCACGACTGCAGCCCTTCCGATCAAGGAACGACTGCCGTTTGTACGGATGATCAGAACATCGCCTTCAGAGACTCGTGATCCTGTGAGATCCAGCGAGCTATCGATTGCGTACTTGAGATCTGAGAGATCTATCTTCCCGGATTGCACGTTCGGGATCCGGAGCACCGGGAGCCCAGCCCCATCGGCGGAACACTTCGTTGACGTCCCGTAGCGTCCGTGCGTTAGAATTTCACCAAGCTCCACCAGTGGGAAGTCTGTCCCATCGTCGGCGCGCAGGAGACCATCTAGCGCAGCAGCTCGCATACGCTTGAGGTTCTGCCGCGCCCGTTCCAGCGCCGCAACTCCGGCGTCGAGTCGGGAGAATTGCTCCTCGACGACAGCGGTAATCCGTTGTTGTTCGACGCGCGGAGCCAGCGGGATCTTGACGCCCTTCCGGAACCGTTCCAAGCTGACCTTGCGCTGTGCGACACCTTGGGTAATTGCATTAATCTGACGCGCTACATCTCGCGTCGCGAAAGCATGCAAGAGGTAGCGCGCATCGATAGATGGATGGGGTGTCATCTTGATGCAGTCGGCCGTGACGATGCCTGGCTGTGTCAGCGGATAAATCGTCGCGTCGCCTGGGGGATTCCCCATCTTTGTGATGAGCAAATCACCTTGGCTTACCTGGTGCGGGAGAAGGGATTCCGCCTTCTCGCGCGACACGTACCGTAGGTCGTTCGGCCCGAAGGCGCTTGCCCTAATGTTTCGTACGAAGACCAACGGAACACCGTAGGAGCGGTAATCGCTGACCTTGAGGCTGCTGCCAAACGGTCCGATCGCAAGCGCGTAACGTTCGCAGGCAGTTACCTGGTCGACCGTAACGAGAGACCATCCGTGCGGCAGTTCACTCATGCTGCGAGCACGGCGGTCAGCTCACTCATCAGCGACGTGAGCCGGTCTCCGAAGACATGGGCTGCCTTGCCGACGCCGCCATGCTCGGCGAAGGGCGTGTAGTCGAACGACTCAGACGTGATGCCAAGTTCGCTGCTGATGTTCTCCTTCATCCAGGTCAGCCACTGCATCTGCTCCACGGTGAAGGTAACCCCCTGCTGCTCTTGCGCGGCCAACCAGGCGGCGAATCGCTGCTCGACTTGATCGCGGAACGGGACGAGTTCGTCATCCTGGTCCAGCGTGTAGCGGACCAGCGAGACGATGTCGGTCAGCATCTTGCCACCTGAGCCGCGGACCTTGGACTGATCCAGCATTTCGTAGGCGCGCCAGAGTTTTTCTGGTGTCCACTGGCGGGGTGGCCGCTCGATGGCGTGGGCGAGTTCCTTGATCTCGGTGAAGGTCAGCCGCTCTTTGTAGGGGCGGCTGTAGAGCACCTGCAGGGCACGGATGTCGTCCTTGTGCTCCTCGATGTACTCCCGGAAGGAGGAGATCATCGCGGCAGCTTTCTCGCGGCCTGCGGCGGAGTGCCCAGCGAACAGGACCTCGTCCTTGGACGCCTCGTCGATGGTCTGCTCGTAGGAGCGGCGGACATCCATGATCGCGTTGCGAAGCGCCGGGTTGGTGGCCAATGGCTCCAGAGCCTGGGTGAGCATGGCGATCCCCATGGCACCGACAGCGGTCGGATCGCCGGGAGACTGGCCTGCCAGTTGGGTGGCGATGGCTTGCTGGTCGGGATCGAGGGCGTTCACGATGCCGCGGGTGATGGCGCCCAGGTCGGTACCGCCTGCCAGGTCGGTGAGCATGGTCCGGTCGTCTTTGGTGAGACGCTTGTCGAGCCGGGCCAGGCGTCCAGCGAGCGAAGACGCGACCTGCGGGTCCTTGCTGCCGAAGGCGACGGCCTTGAACAGGTCTTTCAGGCTCTTGGTGGGCATCCGCTCCAGCGGCTGCACGGTCTCGATGAGAGGGGTGTCGGTGATCCAGACCGCATCGACGACTACGAACCTGTCCTTGTGCCTGGCGTCGTCGGTGACGGACTGGAACTCGGTGTCGTCGATGACCCGGACACCGCGGCCGAGCATCTGCTCGAAGTAAGTCCGGCTCTTGACGCCGCGCATGAACATCAGGCATTCAAGCGGCTTGACGTCGGTCCCGGTCGCGATCATGTCGACGGTGACTACGATCCTCGGGTACATCGAGTTCCGGAACGCCTGGAGCAGGTCGTCGGGCTTGCCATCGTGCGTGCGGTAGGTGATCTTGGTGGCGAACTGGTTACCCTTTCCGAAGACCTCGCGGACGACCTGGACGATGTCATCGGCGTGGGAGTCGTCCTTGGCGAAGATCAGCGTCTTGGGGACCGTGCTCCGGCCGGGGAACATCTCGGTGAACAGTTTGTCCCTGAACACCTGGACCACGGTCCGGATCTGGTCCTGCGCCACGACCGCCCGGTCCAACTGCGCGGCCGAGTACGCGACCGGCTCATCGACCGCCTCCCACCGGACCTTCCTGGTCTGGCGATCACGGAACCCGGCAAAATCCCCGGTCTCGATCGTCGATCCCGCCTTGGTGATCGCGGTCTCGATCTTGTAGACCGTGAAGTCCACGTTCACGCCGTCAGCGACGGCCATCTCATGCGAGTACTCCATCACCAGGTTCTGGCGGAAGAACCCGAACGTCTGCTTCGTCGGCGTGGCCGTCAGCCCGATCAGGTGCGCGTCGAAGTACTCCAGCACCTGCCGCCACAGGCCGTAAATGGACCGGTGGCACTCGTCGATGATGATCACGTCGAAGGCGTCCGGGGGCAGCGCCGGGTTGTAGCCGACCTCAACTGGCGCGGCAGGATGCAGCTCGTAGGCCGACTGCTCGTCGATCTCCGCGTCCAGCTCGGCCTCGCCCTTCAGAATCGAGAAGATCCGCTGGACGGTTGAGATGCAGACTCGCGATGTCGTGTCGACGGCGTTGTGGGTCAGGTGCTGCACGTTGTATTCGGCGGGGAACTTCCGCTGCGTCTCGGGGATCGTGAACTTGTCGAACTCCAGCTTGGCCTGCTTGCCGAGGTTCGACCGGTCGACCAGGAACAGGATCCGTTTCGCATCGGCGTGCTTGATCAGCCGGTAGCACAGGTTCGCGGCCGTGAACGTCTTGCCCGAGCCGGTAGCCATCTGGATCAGCGAGCGAGGACGGTCCTGGGCGAGCGAGAGTTCCAGGTTGCGGATCGCCTCCGCCTGCTTGCCCCAGAGCCCACGCTCATCCAAGGGCGGCATGACCTTGAGCCGGGCCCGGAACGTCGGCAGGTCAGCGTCATCAGCGATCTGCCTCGACCATTCGATCAGGGTCTCGGGCCGGTGAAACGTGAACACGCCTCGGCTGCGGGCTTCCGGGTCGTATCCGTTGGTGAAGCGAGTCTCCGCGCCGGTGCTTTCGTAGATGAACGGCAACGGGTACACATTGGGCTTCATCGAGTCGGGCAGGCCCTCGATGTACTTGCCGGACTGCCGCTCCACCTCGACCAGGGTCTCTCCCCCAGGCTTGGCCTCTATCACCCCGGCGGCCTGGCGGTTCAGGAACAGCAGGTAATCCACACGTCCGTGCGGCTTCTCCAGAGTGAACTCGCGGACCGCCACCCCCGTCCCCGCGCTGAGGTTCAGCTCATCCTGGCTCTGCACCACCCAACCTGCGTCACGAAGCTGCCGGTCGATCTCAACACGAGCCTTGGCCTCGCGGGCAAGATAGTCGTGCTCACCGGAAGCATCCTGGGGGGTCACGAAGACGAGAATACTGGCCGGGTACCTCGCCGATAAGGCCAAGAATTGGCGCGGCGAATATTCGTCTGCGAGATGACGGATGATCCGCTCCGCAATCTCGGCCGGCACGGTCACGGTCGAGGGCAAGACGATGCTCGCGATAGCCCGGACTGCGGGCAGCTCTCGTTCGACCGGGTGTGAGACGCAGGGGCCGGCCAGGCCGGGTGGAATCTCGTCTCGCTGGTGGGCGCGGCTGAGGCCAGCACGGGGCGGTATTTCGAGGTAGGCGACGAGAAGGAGCAGCGGGGCGGTCAGCCGACGCAGAGAGGCGATGGCGCCGAGGTGGCGGACTCCGTCGATGATGACGGGCTGGCCTGGTGCCCATCTGACACGGTCCAGGACCAGCTTGGTGAACTGGTCCCACCCGCCCGCGATCAGCTCAGCGCCGGTTTCCTGCAGATGACCGCGGTCGCAGGGCAGCCCCCGCGCGGCAGCCACGTCGCGGACGATGTCGCCGTACGCGGCTGACGGCCAGCCGAGCCATTCTGCGAGCAGTCTGGTGATCGTGGTCTTCCCGGACCCGATCGGGCCGGAGATCGCGACGGCCGCTGGTGGTGTCTGGCTCATGGCAGCGGGAGCATCGCTCCTGGGTCGGTGAGGCGGACCCAGCCGCGGCGGTCCTTCTTCGGGAAGGGCAGGGCCGGGACCGGCCGGGCGGACTCGACTTGCACGAGGGTGGCGTAGCCGCATCCGGCCCGCTGCTGCCAGAACTCGTCATCGACCGCGCCGATCGCGGCGGCGTACCGCTCCCGCAGTTCGGCGACGAGCCTGGGAGTGAGCCGGTAGCTGGAGACCGGCCCGGCCCGGAACGCGCCGGTGATGCCGGCGCCCGGCCGCTTGACGGCGATGATGTCGCCTTCGGCCAGCACTCCCCAGGGTGCGCACCGCACTTTGGCGAACCGGGACTCGACGGTCTTGGTGCCGTCCAGCAGCCAGCCGAGGAACGGCTCGGTCAGGACCGCCAGGTGCAGCGCGGCCTCGCCTTGGGTGATCTTGTCCAGGGCGGCGGCCCAGGCTGCTTCCGGGCCCAGGCACGCTCCAAGATGGCTGATCAGCCTGGAAACGGGTGCCGTCGCGGTGCCGGTGGTCATGACTTCCAGGCTCCTTCCGGCGTTCGGGCCTGCTGGGGCAGGCCGGCGGGACCGGGCATCGCCGTGCCATGATCCAGATAGTTGAGCAGGTCGCCGATGTTAGCGGCGCCGGCGGGCGGTGCGGGGCTGGTCTCGGCCCGGGCGAGGTCGCCGAGCTGGCGGGCGGCCTGCGCGATGGCGGTCTGCTCTTTCCGGCTGGCGCGGCGGCCGAGGTGGGTTTCGGCGGCGTGGCGGGCGTCGGTGCCGGCTGCCAGGGCGGCGGCGATGACGGCGGCGATCTCCGGGGAGCGGCAGCCGAACACCCGGTTGCCGCTGGTCCATACCGCCGCGGCCGAGCGGAGCGGGTCCCGGCGGCTGACCGATGCGAGCACGTCGCCGTCGACCAGGTGCACCAGGCGCGGATCGGCCGTCCGGTCCTGCTCGGGCTGATCGGCGCGGAACCGGATCCGCGTGCCGAAGAGCAGCACCTCGTGCCAGGCGTGTTCCCCGGTAATCACCGGGCGGAGACCATGCGGCAGGGCGCCGGTGCGGCGCAGCTCGATCAGGTCGCCGCGCCGCCAGTCCGCCGGGACGGACCCAGCCAGGCCGCTGGCCGCGAGGGCCTGGCGCTCGAACGGCGGGCTGGAGTAGGTGACGACTCCGGGCAGGATCGCGGTCACTTCCAGGCCGCACAGGCGGGCGAACGCGAGGATGCCTGCCCGTTCGGCGAGGACGCCGGGGCGGGTCGCGACCGCTGGCTGGGCGAGCAGGATGGTGGCCCCGGGCTGGCTGACCCGTGCTGCTGCCCATAGGAACACGCGGGCGTGGTCGGGGTACCATGGCGGGTCCGCGACCACGACCCTGGCGTCCAGGTGCGGCAGCTCATCCCGGGACAGATCGCAGCGGAGCACCCGGCCTGGTGTTAGCCGGTCAAAGGCGGCGACAGTAGCCGGGCTGGCCTCAAGCAGCAGCCACCGCCGGCCTTCCGGGGCCAGGGCCGCGGCTTCGGCGAGCGTCGGCGTTCCGAGCAACGCGATCGTCGCGCCAGGGCCGGTCAGTTGAATGCAGTGGGCCATGAAGCTGCTTGCTGCCGACCGGGTGAACCGCCAGTCGTAGTCCAGCGGGTGCGGCACCGGCAGGACGCTGCCCTCGCCGACACACGCCTGCGCTTCCCCGGGCGGCGTGGCAGTTGCCGGTACCGGGGCAGCGACCGGCTCCGCCGCCGGGATGAGCCGACCTGCTGCGGCTGGGTCGATGAGACTGGCGGCCGCGAGGCGCCGCAAAGTGGCGGCAGACTCATCCGGGCCGACACCGGGCAGGCCGGCAAGCAGGTCAGCGAAACTGTCGCAGCGGGCGGCGGTGCCGGCGATCAGCACGTCGAGGACGCGCTCGTGGACCTGGGCTGCGTCCATCAGCGGCCCCCCGGAGTCAGCCGGATCTCAGTTACGGGACGGGACCGGTCGGCGGGCGCGAACCTTTTCGCCATCTCGGTGTTCCAGGCGGTGACTGCCTCAGCCTGGACTCGCAAGCTCAGCCGTCGCGCCTCGCTGAGCCGCGGCGTTACCGGTCCCCAGGTCGTGATCTCCAGGGGCACTGCCCGCAGCGGCAGGGTCTCCGCGATCTGCTGGAGGCGGTCGGCGAACCGGGCGATCTTGTCCGGGATCCGGGACGGGTCGGGGCCGGTCAGTGTCACGTAGGCGTACAGGTCCATGCCGGTCGCGGCGAGCCGGGCGAACAGGTCGAACTGGCGGTCGTACAGTTCCGGGGCGGCCCCGGTGTTGAACGCGAACGATCCGGGGTCGAAGCCCTTGAAGCAGCAGACCCGGCCGTAACGCGGATGTGCGGCGAGCAGTTGACGCTGGGCTTCGGTGAGGTACCGCCAGAAGTAGTCGGCGGACAGGTTGTCGTCGGACCACACGTAGACGTCGCCGGCCCCGCGCTCGGCAAGGGCTTCCAGCGTCCACGGCGCCCATTCGGGGACCAGGTCCGGCTGGCCGCCGGACAAGACCAGGATCGGCGGCCGGTCCGTGCACGCTAGGTAGGCGCCGGCCAGGTCGCCGGCGGTGAGCCAGGAAGCGCGGGCCGGGCTCGCGGAAAGCAGAGGGTAGGGCACGTAGCAGTACCAGCAGCGCCAGTTGCAGGCCGCTACCTGGAACACCTGCGCCCGGATCTGCCCGGCCGGCGGGAGGCCGAGCGCCGCGATGGCCGGGGCGACGGGCAGCGGGTTCGGCGGCCAGCCGGGGCTGGTCGCGGTGGTGAAATGGTGTACCCGGCCGTGCCCGCCGCAGTTGGGCGGCTCGGACAGGTCAGGTTCCTGTGCGGAGCCGGTGATCCGGGAGATCAGGACCGCCCGCCGGGCCGGGTCGATGATCTTGTCCCGGAGCCGCGCCGAGTCGCGCCCGGTGTCGATCACGACGGCCCGCCGGCCCGGGTCGCGGTCGCGGCTGCGGTCGCCAGGGGCGGCGGAGACGGCCGTGACCTGGCTGACGCGATCACCGGTGATCCCGGAACTCGAACCACACTGTGCGTCCGGTCGCGATGGCGTGATGGCCCCAATCGGCGGAAAGCTGGCCGACGATGCTCAGGCCCCGGCCGGACTGGCCGTCGCCGCTCGGGCGGGGCTGCCAGGCGCCGCCTTGGTCGTCGACCTCGACGCGGAGCCGGCCAGCGAGGAGGCGGACGCGGACGGTGAAGGTGCCACCGGAATCACGGGAGCGGCTATGGCGCATCGAGTTCGACACGAGCTCTGACAGGCACAAAATCGCATCGTCGGACGCCGGGTGGCCATCCAGGATCGCGGCCGCGAACCGGCGCGCCTCGCCGGCCTGGGACGGGATCGCGGGAAACATCCGCGACCAGGTGCGCAGCGGCCCCGCGGCGCGTCGGCCTAGCGGGCCCGCTAGCCAGGCGAGGCGGAGCAGTGCCGCTCGCAGTGCCCTGAGTCCGCTGCGCCGGGGCCAGTTCGGCGCGGCCCGGCGGGCCGCAGGGGTGGTGGCCGGTACGGGGGAACGCCCGGCCAGATCGTCGGTTTCGTCGGCGGCGACCGGGCCGGGGGGCGTCATGATTACCGTTCCCTTCGCGATGCTCGTCACCTGCCGTCGCGGCACGGTGACGCTGATGGGATACAGCCTGGTCCGGCGGCCGGAACTTCTGTACCCGAACGCGGGACGACTTGGGACGTCTTGAGGTTGATTCTGACTGCCGGGCTCTTCCGGGCGGCGTCGGGCCGCAGTGGCGCGGAAGCGGCCAGTCGGCGTCCTAGTCTGGCCGAGGCGTCCCCTGGATCCGAACCTGAGCGATTTGGCCGTTGCGCCGCCATGGCGGCGCGGCCTCGGCTTGCTTCTCTCCTGCCGACCGACCCTCCTCTGTCTGACCACATTTCCTGTTGCCATCACCACCCCCCTTCCCTGATCATCTTAGTTGCCTGGTTTAACTCACACCTACGCATTACTAATGATCATGGTCAGCTCAGTGGCGCCGCCTTAGCCCGCCAGCAGCCGGAACGGAGGAGGCCAATGGCCGGGATCATCACCATCTCCGCCGGACATGACGCCTCATATCCCTGGCGACAAATCGGCACCTCCGACCGCAGTCCCGAGCCCGCTTCAGGCAAAGGACCTTTCGCCAGCCGGTCTTTGGCCGCGGCATACTACCTGTCCCCGGCCGAGCGCGGCGGCGAGCCGCCCGGCATCTGGACCGGCCTGGGCGTCGCCGAACTCGGCCTGACCCCCGGAGGCACCGTCCGGCGCGAGGTGTTCGAGCCGCTCTACGGCCAGCACCTGGACCCCCGTGACCCGTCCGGCCAGTCACGCCTGGGCCGCGCCCTCGGCACCTACCGCACCGCCAGCCAGATCTACGAAGCCCTTCTGGCGGCCGAGCCGCATGCGACCGCCGAGCGCCGCGCCGAGCTGATGACCGAGGCGAAAACCAAGGTCCGGACCGCTGACATGTACTGGGACGCCACGTTCAGCGTCTCCAAGTCGATTTCGCTCCTGCACGCCAGCGCCCTGGCCAACGCCGCAGCGGCCGACGCCGCCGGCGACCACGACGCCGCCCGCGCCTGGACCGGCATCGCCGGCGGCGTCTGGGACGCGATCATGGAAGGCAACAACGCCGCCCTGGAATACCTGCAGCGCGAAGCCGGCCAGACCCGCGCCGGGTACCACCCGGGCGGCCGGTGGGAAGACGCCCGCCAGTGGGCGATCGCCTCGTTCCGGCAGCACACCTCCCGCGACGGCGACCCGCAGCTCCACGTCCACAACCTGATCCTGCACAAGGTCCGCCGCGAATCAGACGGCCTGTGGCGGGCGCTGGACTCGATGTCGCTGTACCGGCACCGCCCTGCCGCGTCCGCGATCGCCGCGATGGTCATGGAGAACGCGCTCACCGCCAGGTTCGGCGTCCGCTGGGTCCAGCGCCAAGATGGCCACGGCCGCGAGATCGCCGACGTGACCCAGGCGCTAATGGACCAGTTCTCCTCGCGGCGAGCCAGCATCGGCCCGCTCACCGCGCGCCTGGCGCAGGAATACCAGGCGCGGCACGGGCGCGCTCCCGACGCGCGCGCGCTGACCACGCTGCGCCAGTGGGCCAACCACGCCACCCGCCGCGCCAAGCCCCACGAGCCGCTAGACACCGCCGGGCTAGTGCGCCGCTGGTCAGCGCAAGCGGCAGCCAGCGAAGCCGGAGCCCTCGAACCCCTCGCCCCCGCCATCCTCCGCCCCGCCGTCACCCGCACCGCGACCACCACCCTCGCGCGACCCGCGCCCAGCAGCAATCGCGCCGCCGCGCCAGCCAGCCCGCGCACCGCGCCACCCGGGCGCGAGCCACCTCAGCGCAGGCAACCGCAGACCATGCCTGCCCCGCTATCGGACGCCCAGGCCGAACGGCTGATCATGGAAGCCGTCGCCTCCGTCCAGGCCGCCCAGCCCACCTGGACCGAAGCTGACCTGATCCGCCACCTCGGCGAGCGCCTCCCCGCTGCCACCGGCCCCATGACCACCAGCCAGGCATCCGCCCTGCTCCCGGCCCTAGCCCGCCGCGCCCTCGGCGGCGAAGGCATCGTCAGCCTGACCGCCCCCGAATGGCCCCTGGTCCCCGACAGCCTCCGCCGCGCGGACGGCGAAAGCGTCTACGCCCAGCACGGTGCCGCCCGTTACGCCACCACCGCCCAGCTCGGCCTCGAAGAACGCATCCTCGCCCACGCCGCCGAGACCACCGCCCCGCACCTGGACCCGGCCACCGCCGCCGCCCAACTCGGCGCCAACCCCGAGATCCTCCAGGCGCACCTGAGCGCCCAGCCCGGCCCGGCCGCCGGCAGCGGCGCGTCGGCCGGGCGCACCGGCTCAGGCCTGCGCCTGGACCAGGCCGCGGCCGCGTTCTTCGCCCTGACCTGCCCGCGCCGTGCGGTCGTCCTAGCCGGCCCGGCCGGCTCAGGCAAGACCCGTACCGTCGCGGAACTGGCGCGGATCTGGCGCGAGACCGGCGCGGGCGAGGTGATCGGCCTGACCACCTCCCAGACCGCCGCGAACGTCCTGGCGCAAGCCGGCGGGACCCGGGCGCACAACACCGCCCATTTCCTCGGCCACACCGAGCACCAGCGCGAAGCCCTCGCCCCCATGGCCGTCGCACCCGGCTCGCTGCTGATCCTCGACGAAGCCTCGATGATCAGCACCCCGGACATGGCCGCGATCCTGGCCATCGCCCACCGCCACGACTGCAAGGTCATCATCACCGGCGACCACGAGCAACTCGCCGCGATCGGCGGCGGCGGAGCCATGGCCCTGCTCACCGCCCGCCACGGCTACGTCCAGCTCACCGAACCCCAGCGGTTCACCAGCGAATGGGAACGCGACGCCACCCTCCGCCTGCGCGAAGGCGACCTGTCCGTCCTGACCGAATACGACCAGCACGGCAGGTTCCGCGCCGGCACCGCCGACGAGGCCACCGAGCACGCCTACCGCGCCTGGCTCACCGACTACCTAGACGGCAAGGACACCGTCCTGCTGGCCCGCACCCAGGACCAGGCCCGCGAGCTATCCCGCCGCGCCCGCGACGACCTGATCCGCTACGGCCACGTCCAGCCCGGCCCCGTCATCCCCTTGTCCGAGGGTGAGCAGGCCAGCCCCGGCGACCTGATCATGGCCCGCCGCAACACCCGTGTCGTCACCAGTGTCGGCGAGCGCAGCGTGGCGAACCGCGACATCCTCAAGCTCACCGCCATCCCCGGCCCCGCGACCGCCGAAGTCCGCCGCCTGACCGGCCACGATCCCGCCACCGGCCGCCTCGCCTGGTCCCGCCCGTTCCGGATCTCCCGCGCCTACCTGGCCCGCCACGCCAGCCTGGCCTACGCAACCACCGCGCACGCCGCGCTCGGCCGCACCACCGACACCGCCCACGTCCTGATCGACGGCCTCGGCGACCGCCAGGGCCTCTACGTCGCCATGAGCCGCGGCCGCGAAGCCAACACCGCCTACGCCAGCACCGAATCCCCCCGCCAGGCTGACACCACCCCCGGCACCCGCCCCGACCCCGAACTAGACCGCACCCGCCGCCTCACCACCGAACGAACGGCAGCCACCGGCGGACCGGAAGATCAAAATCAACCCCAAGATCCGGTGAAAATGGTCGCCGGGGTACTAGCCCGAGACGGCGCGGTCCTCTCAGCGACCGAAACCCTGCGCCGCGCCCAAGCCGACGCCGACGACCTAGCCGTCCTCGGCGGAATCTGGGACGACCTAACCCGCCGCGCCCGCCACAAGCTCTACGAGCAGGCACTCCGCGACACCCTCCCCGAACACCTCGCCGACCAGGCCATAGCCGACCCCGCGAAAACCTGGCTCTACCGCACCCTCCGCGAAGCCGAAACCAGAGGCCACGACCCCCGCCAGATCCTCACCCGCGCTGTCGCCGTGCGCCCCATGACCGGAGCCCGCGACCCCGCCCGCATCCTCGACGCCCGCATCCGCCGCACCCTCGACCAGGCCCCCTACCAGCCGAAAGCCCCCTGGCCCGGAACCGCCCCGCCCACCGCCGACGCCGACCTCGACCGCTACCTCCGCGACCTAGCCGAAGCCATCACCGGCCGCATCCGCCGCCTCGCCGCCCACACCGCCGAGACCCAGCCACCCTGGGCCCGCCACGCCCTCGGCCCCCTCCCCGAAAACGACGCCGAAGCCCGCGCCGACTGGGAACACCGCGCCGGCACCATCGCCGCCTACCGCGAGCGCTACCGCCACGCCGACCCCGCCGACCCGATCGGCCCCGAACCCGCCCGCACCAGCCCCGAAACCCGCGCGGCCTGGCACCGCGCCAGCACCGCCCAGATCAACTCCGCCGGCATCGACCTGCGGGCCCTGACCAACGCCGACCTCTGGCTCCGCCGTGCCGCCTACCAGCAAGAAACCGCCTGGGCGCCACCCCACGTCGGCGAAGAACTCCGCCTCACCCGCACCGCCGCCCGCGACGCCCACGAACAAGCCGTCCGCTCCGTACACGAAGCCCAAGCCGCCACAGACCCCGCCACCGCCGAACGCCACCGCCACCACGCCCGAGCCTGGCGAGCCCTGGAAGCCAAAGCCAACCGCGAAACCGCGACCTTCACCGAGATCCAGGAAACCCGCCGCCAGTGGGAAACCGTCACCGACCCCGTCCGCCGCCTGGCGATCGCCGCCGACACCGAACTCCGCCGCCGCCACCCCGCCACCCGAATCGACCCCCTCCGCCCCGACTCGGCCGAAACTGCCAGCACCAGCCGAACCGGACCGTCGACCGGCGTCAGCGCCAAATCCACTCCAGCCGCCCTTGGCCTGACCCTCGCCGCCGCAGCCGATCCGGTACCGGACTTGGTAGCGAGAATTCGCCAGAACGCCAGTTCCGCCCAGGCCAAGCTCGACCAGCTAGCCGGAAGGCGACCAGGCGCGGCTGCTGGCGTGTCCTGTCTGGATCAGGCCCGGACAGCCAGTTCCCTGCGCGAACGGGCCGCCGTCCTTCAGCCGCCCAAACCGGAGATCGGCCCTGCCAGCCGGATCGTCCGTGAGCATGAAACCGCCAGATTGCGCCCCGAACTCGACGGGCCGGAACGGGGATGACCCGAACTCGATCCCTTACGACGGTGACCACCGCTATTTGCCTCCCCAGCGGGGGAACTCACCGATGTGCTCCGTACCTCAGAAGCGGCCATTCTGGCGAGGCGGGTCAATACCGGCGGGCGGGCTGGAACCGGCGAGGTCGGCCGCTATCAGCAGGTCCGGTGCGTTAGCCCTGGTCAGGTCGGTCCACGCGGCTGTGCCGCCGCGCAGTGGCCACGCACGGGTGCTGGCATGCTCGGTCTGGATGTACCGCAGTTCGCTGGCGAACACCCGGCTGGCTGCGGCCCGCGCCACCGCCGGCCGGGACACGCCGGCGGCGGCAGCGTAATGATCAACGACGATCTCGGTGTTCTCGGCGGCGTATCGCTCGCTGAGCGAATGGAGTTCGAGCAACGGAGGTTCGGCATCCTCAGCGATCGCCGCCGCGAGCCGGTCGTGGCCATCCAGGATGACGTGGCAGTCCAGGCCGCTGATCCACCACAGCAGGACTGGCGGGAGGATCCCGTCCCTGACCTGCTTCCGGTAGGACCGGACCCGCCCGTCCCCCGGCTCAGCCATGTCGCGCAGGGGCAGTACCTCCCCGACCTCGCGTCCCTCGTTCGCGCAAACCCACTCGATCCAGCCGCTGTCGCTGGCCAGCAGAATGCGCTGCCAGCGCTGGGCCGGCCCCAGCTCCGGACCGTAGGTCCACGGCCGCGTGTCTCCGCCGCAGATCGCCCACCGGCCGGCCTGCAGCGGCCCGGCCGGCGCCGCGGTCAGCGTGGTGGCGAAGTAATGAGCCCACCTGGCCTGCCAGTCGCTGCCCGTGCCGCCGGCCGCCAGCGCCGCCGCATGGGCCCGGCGGACCGGCGGCACCGGCGAGCGGAACCGCCCGGTCCGGGCGTACTCCACGCCGCCCCGGTCATCGTCAACCGCCGCCAGCAGCACGACCTCGCCGCCCTGGCGGACCACCATCAGCCGGCTCCCGGCCGCCTCCACCCGCAACACAGCACGGCCAGGCCGGGCGACGTCGAGGACCAGCGTCTCCCACGCTTCTCCCGCTCCCAGGCCGAGCAGGTTAGTCCGGCGCGGCGCGACATCCCTGGTGACCATGACCTAATCATGGACCGCCCGCTAGAGCACTGCCTGCACACAGCCTGGGTGACCTGGGTCAGCCCTGGTCACCGTCGCTGAAGTTCCAGTCGGCAGGCAGGGCAGCATCGCAGATCGCGCACAGGAACTGGGCGTCATGCACGATGTTGCGGGCCTGGCAGGCCGGGCACCGCCGGAAGATGACCTCGCTCGTAAAACCGGGCGGGCGGTCCAGGCCGGCGCGGTCGAGTGCCTCAGCGACCGCTGGCCAGGAGTCCGGGTCAGGGCAGTAACCGGTGGACTGGTTGCTCACCTCGCTGACCCGCACCTGATGGTCGGCGCGGGCGAAACTGATCTCGCCTGCCGCGAGCACCTGCTGACCGCCCGCGCAGTGAACATGCTCACTGCGGCGCGCAGCGAGCCGCAAGTAGCCGTCCGCAGTGACGACGAAGGTGAACGGCTCATCGAGTTCGCCCGGATCACGGCGGTCCAGCCATCCGGCTATAGCAGTCTGTGACGTCAGTTCCACTACGTCCAGGTCCGATGCCCGGCGCTTGAGCAGGTCCGGCGGCCCGACATACCGGTATCGGCGGCGGAACGGCGGCATGATGAAAAGTTACCCGGCCTGGGGTACCGAAGGTGCTGAAGCGACGCATCGCCAGGCTGGCTATGACACCGTCGGCCCTTCAAGCCGTTCTGCGACAGGGCGCTATGGCGACAGGCTGGCTATGACAGCGCCGACGGGGACCAGGACTGATCCGCGAGCGCCGAGCTGGAGAGCCAGGCCAAGGGCGTGAAGCCGTTCAGCGTCTGCCCTGCTCAGGAGCGGCCCGCGCAGTGCGAGCGCGCCGTAATGGGCTGGCGGCTGGCTGGTCAGTGCCCAGCGGAGGAGAGCGCGGGTGGCTTTGCCCTCGCTGGTGTTCTCGTCGATGGGCGGGATCTCGGCGTAGTCCTCGGTGCCAGTGAGCATTCGGGTGATCAGGAGGTCGCACTGGGAGGCCAGGAGGAGCTCGGCGAGATCCGCTCCAGCGACGGCGCCGGTTTGGCTGAGGGTGCTGGCGATGCGGCGGAGCTGGGGGTAGGGCTCGCAGTAGAGGGGGGCGGTGCCGGTTTCCCAGGCTCGGAGCTGGGCGGTGGTGGTGCCGAGGAGGCGGGCTAGCTGGTGGCGGGTGAGGCCGGCGGAGCGGCGGCCGGTCTTGATCACGGCGCCGCCGATTACGCCGCGGCGAGCGGGTGGCTCCTGGCGGCGTTCCTCGGGGCGGGGCCGGCCGGAGGCCGGGGGTTCGGGGCTGGCTGGCTCGTGCCGGGTCCCGGGAGCGCGGTGAACGTGGATCGCCGGGGCTGCTGGTCTTCGCTGGACGCGGCCATTTCCCCTTACGGATATTGGGGTTTGGGCGGGGCAGCGCCGACGACGGGATGGCTGGCGGCCGGCGGCGTGGGAGTGCAGGCAGCGGTTCCGCGGGGTGTCCCTGGTCAAGGTGGTGCTCCGTCCGGCCTGAGGGTTCTGGTGGTTAGCAGCGTGGCCGGGAATGGCCGGACGCCATTACCTCGTGGCTGGACATCGCGAAGACGTCCCGGCTAAGGTGGGTGCGTCCTTAGACGTCCTGCTGACCTGGTCTGGTAGATGCCCAACGAGAGGCTGCGTGCGGCGCTGCTGCAGCGCGGGATCACACCTGCCGTGCTGAGCGGCGAGATCGGCGTGGACCAGAAGACGGTCGAGCGGTGGATCAGCGGGCGGACGCCGTACCGGCGGCTGCGGTACGCGGTGGCTGCGCGGCTCGGGGTCGATGAGGCGTATCTGTGGCCAGACGCGCTATCGCGGGACCAGGTCGCGGCGGCGTCGGACAGCGAGATCATGGCTGTCTTCCCGCGCCGCTCGGATGTCCCGCGTGATGCCTGGGAGCACCTCTTCGATTCGGCGGAGCGGGAGATCGGCGTGCTGGTGTACGTCGGCATGTTCCTCGCCGAGGACGCGGGGCTGCAGAAGATCCTTATCGCGAAGGCGCGGGCCGGGGTCCGGGTGCGGTTCCTGCTGGGTGACCCGGCCAGTTCGCAGGTAGCCGAGCGCGGCACGGACGAGGGCATCGGCGACGCGGTGGCCATGAAGGTCCGCAACGCACTGGTGTGGTACCAGAAACTGCGCGCGACTGACGGCGTGGAGTTCCGGTTCCATACGACGGTGCTCTACAACTCCATCTACGTCGGGGACGACCAGTTGCTGGTCAACACGCATGTGTACGGGATCCCGGCGCCGCAGGCGCCATGCTGGCATCTGCGGAAGGTGGCTGGCGGGGAGATCGCGAGTACATACCTGGAGAGTTTCGAGCGGGTGTGGGAGTCGGCCGTCCCGGTACCGGAGGGGTAAGGGGTGGCGCGGCGGATCGACTACCACGATGACCCGGACGCCCCGGTGCCGAACAGCATGGTGCCGGCGGTCAACGTGATCGTCACCAACGGTGCCGGGGAGATCCTGCTCATCCGCCGGACTGACAACGGAAACTGGGCGCTGCCGGGGGGCGGGGTGGACCTGGGCGAGTCGGTGCCGCAGGCCGGGGTGCGGGAGACGCTGGAGGAGACCGGCGTCGAATGCGAGATCACGGGGCTGTCGGGGATCTACACCGACCCTGGGCACGTGATCTTGTATACGAGCAACGGCGAGGTACGGCAGGAGTTCTCGATTGTGCTGACCGCCCGGGTTACCGGGGGCAGGCCGACGGTCAGCGACGAGTCATCGCAGGTGCGTTGGGTGCCGGTCGCTGAGGCCGGAAGCTACGAGATGGACCCGTCGATGCGGATGCGAGTGGAGCATTTCGCTGCCGGGCTGGACCGGCCGTACCTGGGGTGAATTCGGGCCGACCGCGCCGTCAGGTCGCGGCGAGGGCGAGCACGTCGGCTGTGGCAGCGGCTAGGCGGCCGGTGATGGCGGCGACGTCGGCGCGGAGCTGCGGGGCGGAGCGGGTGACCGACCGGGTGACCAGATGGTCTGGGCCGTAGCGGGAAAGGATCTCGGCTAGGCGCTGCTCGAACAGGACCGGGATGCCATCGGGGCTCGTGGTCACGTCGCAATAGGTCAGCGCGGCCAGCAGGTCGCGGCGGGGCGGCGGGAACTCGGCCGCTACGATCTGCGCGATCCCCCGCTCGGCCGCCTCGTTCATCGCGCAGGAATGGTAGGCGACCAGGCGGCAGATGGCTTGCCGGGCTGACATAGCCGCAGGGACGGGCTCTGTGTCGCGGAGAAAACGGGCGCCGTCCAGCGGGTGGAAACCAGCGCTGGCCAGGTGCGGGGCGTAGCCCACGTCGTGGAGCCAGGCTGCGGCTTCCAGCAGGTCAGCGTCGTCGCCTAGGAGCGGGGCGAGGGTGCGGGCGCGGGCGGCCACGCCCTGGGAGTGGGCCCAACGGCGCGGCAGGTGCTCGGCAAGGTGAGTGCGGGCGGTTTCCTCGGCCCAGGTGGCTAGTTCCATGGTCTGGACCGTAACCGGATAGTGCCGGACGTTCACGGACGCTGCCGGGCCATCTGAGGACGTCCGGGACGAGGAACAGCGGACGGCCACCGCGGCGCCGGGCTCAGATCGCTGTGGCTGACAGCTATCCGGGCAGCTCCGGGGGACGCCCGGAGGAAACCCGGCGGGTTCGGGCACCCTGGGGCTAGCTGGCCGCGGGCTGCGGCTGGCTGAGGGCATCGCGCAGTTCGTCGGGGTCGGCGGTGATGACGGTGTGCGGGTTCAGCCGCAGGAACCGGCCGCGAGCCACGTACCTGGAGCGGCCGAAGCACTCGTCTACCCAGATCCGGTACGACGGGAACTGCATCTGCAGGGCCGTCAGCACTCGCGGGTCGTCTGTCGTTGCCACCGCCACCTCCGTTTAGCGAATCTTTTGTGCGCCCGCCCGTGATCCGTTGCGCTCACACCCAGGGTCTGCTCGGTGTGCCGCTCACCCTCGCATTTGAGGAGAGGCCGGGCGGAGCAAGATCAGGTTCGCCTTTGGGCCGGAACTTCGGTACCCTCGGACGGGACGACTAAGGACGTCTTGAGTGGAACGGGTTGCCGTTCCGTCGCTGAGGAGGCGCCGGGCTTGAACGAGGACTTGCGCCGCGCGCTCCTTCGGGCGCGGCTCAGCGAAGAGGATGTGGCCGCGCGGCTGGGAGTCGATCCGAAGACGGTCCGGCGGTGGCTGGAAGGCCGCGTCCCGTACTTGCGCTACCGCTGGTCACTGGCCGCCATTCTCGGGACCGATGAAACCGACCTGTGGCCGCAACTACGAGGCGCTGGGCTGAGGTCAGCTGGGCTGCGGGCGGTCTATCCGCATCGGGACGCTGTGCCACGTGAGGTGTGGCTGCGGATGTTCGGAGCAGCACAGCGCGAAATCGCCATCCTGGCGGGCGGTGGGTGCCTGCTCGCGGAAAATGAAGGACTCGCGGAACTGCTGACCGAGCGCGCACAGGCCGGGGTGGCAGTCAGGATCTGTCTGGCCGAGTCGGCCGCTAGCGAATCTGCTGGTGACACATTCCGGCAGAACGCGGGGACCGTGACTAGCCGAGCCGGTTCCGTGCTCGCTTGTCTGGCGCCGTTGCGCGACTCCACTGAAGTGGAGATCCGGCTGCACCGGGCGGAACTGTTTCAGCGCATCTACCGAAGCGATGACCGGCTGCTGGTCTCCCAGACCGTCTACGGCATCCCGGCTGGGCAGGCTCCGGTGTTCTACCTGGACCAGGCCGATGCCAGTGAACTGGCGATCACTTACCTGGAGTCATTCGACGGCATTTGGGCCGGTGCCCTTCCCCTGCCCGCGGCGCCTTGAGGATCGGCTCTGAATGCGCAGACGCTTGCGGGCTGCCCTTCCTTGACTGGCTACGTTACTTACGTGGCTTTCCGACGGAAAATTGCGAGCAGGGCGGTGCCCCGGCTAGCGTCCTTTGAGCGGGATTACTGGTGCCTTCGGTCGGCGGAGGCGGATCACGCGGCGGCGCCTGGCACCTTCGCGATCCCATCCCGCGAGGCACGTGGGAGCCTAGTGCGGGGCGACACCGTCAAGCTGATCTTCGATCAGGAAGGTTACGAGGCGGACGGCAGCACTACCGTCCAAGGCGAGCGGATGTGGGTGCTGGTCACCGAACGGATCGGCGAGCGTTACCTTGGAGTTCTCGAGAGCGACCCTGCGCTCGCACAGGCAGACGCTGCGCTATACCTGCGCAAGGGAGCGGAGATCGCCTTCGGTCTTGAGCACGTCATCGACGTCGGGCGTCCGCCTGCGGACTACGTGGCGAAACGCCTTAGCCAGGGGCCCACCCGGCGCTGGCCCCGCTGAGGAGCACGGGCTAGGCAGGCAGCCATGGTGCTGCGATGCCGCCATGAGCATCCGGGCGTCCCTGGCGTCGGTGACTATGAACTCGCGGCAACCGTCATCACCCAGGATCTGCAGGCCGGCGAACCGCTTGCTGGCCCCGGTCCGGGCGTCCGCGATGGTGAAGGCTTCGGATGGGGTCAACACGGTGCGGTAGCAGCCGCCAGTCATGCAGTGCAAGCTGAGCCATGACGGCCCCTGAAGATAGGCCCGCCATGCTTGCGGCATCGGCCCCATGGCGGTGTCGGCTTCGGTGAAGTGCCGGTCGCTGACGGGCCGCTGCATCGTTCCTCCGCAATGATCGGGCCAGTAAGGATGGCGTTGACCTCGGGCAGTTGCTCGGCGGGGACCAGTACTCCAGGACGTCGCGGCCGACTGGATGTCGGACGGGCTGAAGTAGCGGCTGGGACCTGGAACCGGGTTGCGGAGCCGGTGCCATCGCGGCGGACGTCATATTCGCGGGTGATCTTCGTGGCGTACTGACGGTTCAGCACCGGGTAGAGGGTCGGCTGCGCAGGCAGCCGCAGCGGCCACTCATGCCAGCCGGACGCGGCGACAAGGTCCAGCTCGGCTAGCCGACCGGACGCCACAGCGTTGTCAACTATTCAGCCGCTTCACCCTGGCTCATCGGGCCTGGCTTGCGCCAACGCCTGGGAGTTATGGGCTGAGGGGTCGTCCTCCAGCAACACGGATCGGAGCAGCGCGGCTGCGGTCGCCGTTCCGGTGTTGTGCGACTTTGCCAGAACCCTGCGCAGACTGCCACGCTGCGATTACGTATAGCCGCGTTGCACTCAGATCAGGTTCCGCTTGCGCGCTTCGCAGTAGCAACCTGGCACGCTTGCGAGCTTTACTCTCTCGGCCTACCAGGGTCCGTTGAGGTGACGGGTGGCCGTGGGCCCGGCAAATGCAAC
>Ga0307372_10001963_pt1 | contig 34768 bp, 45 predicted proteins | sample OX1MG_FD_202533 | JGI IMG/M metagenome (GOLD analysis project Ga0307372, IMG submission 202533) | Soil microbial communities from Risofladan, Vaasa, Finland - OX-1 | ecosystem: Environmental > Terrestrial > Soil > Coastal area > Acid sulfate soil | place: Finland: Risofladan, Vaasa | collected... | reverse complement strand
ATTCGGTCAATGGATTGCCCGACGATTATGTCACTACATGACGGATTCCAGGTCTTGGCCTAGTCTTTTACTGGAGATTTACGAAGTCGTTACGGAAAATGGGACCCGGACTGTCAAAGATGGGTTAAGCCGACCCGCGACCCCCTTGCGGTGGGACAGGTCGAGACGCGTCCGCGGCGGGGGTGAGGGTGCTGCAAACCGCACTGTGCATCGCACGGCACCCTCACCCGCCGCGGCGCGGTGGTCGATCCGCTTCGCGGCCTTGGTCCACGTCGCGGTCCAAGCCCGTGCGAAACGCGGGAGAGGTTTCTCCGTCCATCACCGCGCCAACGGCCGGTACTTGATGCGGTGCGGCTCGGTCGCCTGCGCGCCCAGGCGACGCCGCTTGTCCTCCTCGTACGCCTCGAAGTTGCCTTCGAACCATTCCACGTGGCTGTCGCCCTCGAACGACAGGATGTGCGTCGCCAGCCGATCCAGGAACCACCGGTCGTGGCTGATGATCACCGCACAGCCGGCGAACTCGGTCAGCGCGTCCTCCAGCGCTCGCAGCGTGTCCACGTCCAGGTCGTTGGTCGGCTCATCCAGCAAAATAACGTTGTGCTCGCGCTTCAGCATCTTGGCGAGGTGGACGCGGTTGCGCTCGCCGCCGGACAGGATGCCGACCTTCTTCTGCTGGTCCGACCCCTTGAAGTTGAACGCGCTGACATAGGCGCGCGACTGCACCGGGCGCTTGCCGAGATAGATCACGTCCTCGCCGCCGCTGATCTCCTGCCACACGTTGTTGTCGGCGTTCAGGCTGTCGCGCGACTGATCGACATAGCCGAGCTTCACCGTTTCGCCGACCCGCAGCGCGCCGCTGTCCGGCGCCTCCTGGCCGATGATCATGCGGAACAGCGTGGTCTTGCCGGCACCGTTCGGACCGATCACGCCGACGATGCCACCGGGCGGCAGCTTGAAGTTCAACCCCTCGATCAGCTCGGTGTCGCCGTAGCCCTTGCACAGGCCGTCGGCCTCGATGACGATGTTGCCCAGCCGCGGCCCGGGCGGAATGACGATCTCCGCCACGCCGGTCGCCTGTTCCTGCGACTTCGCCAGCAGTTCCTCGTAGCGCTTGATGCGGGCCTGGTTCTTCGCCTGCCGCGCCCGCGGCGACGCGCCGATCCACTCCTGCTCCATCGCCAGGGCGCGCTGCCGGGCGCTTTCCTCCTTCTCCTCCTGCTGCAGGCGCTTGCGCTTCTGGCCGAGCCAGGAGGTGTAGTTGCCCTCGAACGGGTAGCCGCGACCGCGCTCGATCTCGAGGATCCAGTTGGTGACGTTCTCCAGGAAGTAGCGGTCATGGGTGACCACCATGACGGTGCCGGCATAGTCGTGCAGCGTGTGCTCCAGCCAGGCGACGCTTTCGGCGTCCAGATGGTTGGTCGGTTCGTCGAGCAGCAGGAGATCGGGCTTTTCCAGCAGCAGCTTGCACAGGGCGACACGGCGGCGCTCGCCGCCGGACAGGGTGGCGACGGCGGCGTCGGCGGGCGGGCAGCGCAGCGCGTCCAGCGCGATATCGACGCGGCGGTCCAGTTCCCAGCCGTCCTGGGCCTCGATCTTTTCCTGCAGGTCGGCCTGTTCGGCCAGCAGGGCATTCATTGCCTCGTCGTTCATCGGTTCGGCGAATTGCATGGAGATTTCGTTGAACCGGTCGAGCGCGGCTTTCAGGTCGGCGAACGCGGCCTCGACGTTCTGGCCGACGGTCTTGGTCGGGTCGAGCTGCGGCTCCTGCGACAGATAGCCGACGCTGGCGCCGGGCGCGGCCCAGGCCTCGCCGCCGAACTCGGTCTCGATGCCGGCCATGATCTTCAGCAGCGTCGATTTGCCAGCACCGTTCACCCCGAGCACGCCGATCTTCACGCCGGGGAGGAAGGAGAGGGTGATGCCTTTGAAAACCTCTCGTCCGCCCGGGAAGGCCTTGGTCAAATCCTTCATCACATAGACATATTGATAGCTGGCCATGGAACCCCTGCACTCCGATTGCGGCGGAGTTTTAGGTGGGGGGCCGGGGACACTCAATACAGGGGGCGCGCAATATCGGCACCGGTCGGAGGCTGGCGGGGCCTGGGTGTGGCGGCGGGTCCGGTGTCCCGCCGTGTTTGCCGGTTCGCTGCCTGTCGCAGGTGGACCGCGCTGGCCAGACGGACAGGTTCAGCGGGTGATGCCGCCGGCCGGCAAACGCTGGTGCGCCCGGCAGGACTCGAACCTGCAACCAGACGGTTATGAGCCGTCAGCTCTAACCAATTGAGCTACAGGCGCGCCGGGCCGGCCATCTGCCCGGCGGCATGGTAGCATCGCTCTGCCGCCGAGCGGGAGAGGGTGGCCGCGCGGCGCCCCGATCACCCTCACCCGGCGTTTCGCGCCGACCTCTCCCGCCACGGGCGGGCGCGGTTTTGTTATCGCGGCGTGTGCTTTTCCAGGAACGCCAGCACCGCTCCGCGCTGCGCCTCCAAATGCTCCGGCCCCTTCCAGTCCTGCAGCACTTCGACGCCGGGCAGCAGAACGGCAAGCTCGGCGGCGGTGGTGGCGGGGTGGGGCTTGTCGCTGCCGGGCAGCAGCATGGTCGGCACCGGACAGCGCCGCACGAAGTCGCGGCTGACGCAGAACACGAACTCGCCGCCCCACATGTTGCGGCCGAACGACCGCATCGCCGCCTCGTCGAGTTCCGGTCGCACGGCGCGTTGCTCCGCCGTCCATTCCACGAAGCCCTCGGGGAAGTATTCGGGAAAATCCGGGTGCACCCCGATCGGGTTCTGCAACACCGCGGACGCAACGCGCCGCGGCACCATCTCACACAGCTTCAGGCAGAAGCTCGCACCGATGCAGCCGCCCAGCGTGTGGAAACGCTGGTGCCCGAGATGGTCCATCAGCGCCAGGTGGTCGGCGGCGTAGGTGTGCCAGCCGTCGTCGGCCGTAATCCCGGCGCGCGAACGGCCGGCGTTGCGCTGGTCCATCGCCACCACGCGGTACTGGCCGGCAAGCGCCTCGGTCCAGTCGTTCCAGGATCGCGGCGGCCCGCCTGGCGGCGAATGCCACATCTCGCTCCGCGAGCGCATCCCGCCCGGCGCGAACAGCAGGACGGGAAAGCCCTGGCCGTATTCCTCATAGTAGATCTCGGCGTCCTCATGTCGCAGGACGGGCATGGCTGGCTCCTGTCTCGGATTGCGGTGCAACCGAGCATAGCAGAGCGCAAGGCGGGGCCAATCCGGACCGCCGGCCAGGGACAGGGTCAGCCATTCAGTTAGTATGTATTGCAATATGAGTTAGTTTATGTTAGAAGACGCGAGCCAGGCAGGGTACCGCCGATCCCGCCCTGCAACCAAAGGAACCCGCATGCTCGCCGCAGCCCACCAACCCATCGTCTTCGCGCCTGCCGATCCGCGCATCGGGGTGCCGACCGGCAGCGCGCGCCTTCCCGCGACAGGAGCAATACGATGAGCGTGGTTCTGGTTGGTCCGGGCCGCCCGATGCTGGTGGTGCCCGGGAGGCCGGTGCTTGGGGCTCCACTGGCCACTACGGCTGGATCCGGGGGTGGCGGCGCGAGCGCCGCCTATCCGTCCGGCATCGCCGGGCTGACCGGCTGGTGGGACGCCGGCGCGATTTCCAGCATGCTCGATCCGTCCGGCGCGGCGATCGCGGCATTTGGCGCCTCCGTCGGCAGTCTGGCCGACAAGTCGGGTGCCGGCGCCGCGCTGACCGTCTATCATGCGGCCACCACCGGCAGCACGCCGCCGATCGCCACGCCGCGGCTGAACGGTCTGCTCGGCGGGCTCGGCCGCAGCATGGTGACCCCGCCGACACTGCCGGGATCTGGCCGGCAGCTCCCGGTGATGGACCCGGACCAGGGCCTGGTCAGTGGCGCGATGCAACTGGAGTCCGGCAGTGCCTGGACGCTGTATCTGGTGTGGTCGCGGCCCAACTGGCGGCAGAATTCGACCGCCGCCAGTGCGTTGCTGTCGGTTGGCGGCACCGTCGTGCTGGCTGCCGACAACACCGCCGGCAGCAACCAGCTGGTGCTGTTTCCCGGCGCGCGGCAGACCGTGCTGACCGCGGCGCTCACGCGGCGCCACAGCCATGCGGTGATCCTGCGCAACAACGCCGGCGCCGGGGTCGATGTGTGGCTCGATGGGGCGCAGGTCGCTATGGCAGCTCCCAATCCGCTGATGGCGTCGCTCAGCGACCCGCTGCTGTTCCTGCACGACGGTGCTGGCAATGGCGGCGCGGAATGCTGGTTCCACGAAGCCGCCACCTGGCAGCACGCGCTGGCCGCCAGTGACATCGGCATGCTGCTGAACTGCGCGACGCGGTGGACCCTCGGGCCGCGCAAGGGCGTGCAGATCCTGGTGACCGGCCAGTCGAACTCCGGCAACGGCCTGAACGACGGCGCCTGGCATCTGCTGGCGCAGGGCGTGGCCTGGCACCTCGGCGCTCTGGCCTATGGCGTGGTGGGCAACTACGGCAGCCAGCCGGCGGCTACCTGCATCCACGGCGAGGGCATCTATCCGGTGCCGGCGCTGGGCTTCAGCGGTTCGTTCCTGAACAACCCGGGCGACGGCAGCAGCCCGACCGGCTGGGCACTCGGCGGCGACGGCGACGCGGTGCAGACCTGGCTCGATACCGCGACGGACACCGCGCCCGAGGACGCCGCCGACATTGTCGCGATCATCTGGCCGTGGTCGGAAAACGACAGTTGCCGCCAGTACTCCGAGAAGGCGACCTACGAGGCCGCGGCGCGCCGGTTTCTGGCGCTGGAGCGCGGCATGCTGTCCCGGTCCGCCGCGAGCCTGCCGCAGGTCTGGTGGTCGGCGATTCCGTTCCAATACAATGCCAATGATTCCGGCACGCAGATGCAGCGGGAGGTCGTGGCCGACATGGCTGCCGACCTGACACAGAACGTGACGGTGGTGCTGCCGCAGACTTCGGACAGCCTGCCGCGCAGCGTGGGTGGCCCGCCGCTGGTTTACAACCCGGCGACCGGGAGCTGGAGCGGCGGCGATCCGCTGCATCGCGACACGCCCGACAACCAGCGGTTCGGCCAACTGGCCGCGCCGCTGGTGGCGCGCGTCGTTCTGGCATGCACCGGCGGCGACACGCTGTCCGCCATCCCGGTCGGGATTCCGGCGGCCGGCGGACCGGTCGTCACGCATGTCTATCGGCAGTCCGACACGACGCTGGTGGTCACCGTGCAGCATGATTGCGGCACCGACCTGATCGTGCCCGCCACGCAGGCCGCGCTCGGCTCGGGGTGGGCTGTCATGGATGGGGGTTCCGTGGCGTCGCCCGGCACGATCGTGCAGGCCACCGCCTGCTTGCGGCTGAACCCGACCCAATTGCGGATCACCCTGGCGCAGGCCCTGGCCAATCCCAGCGCCGACTGCCGGCTGTTCTATCCCTACGGCACCTACATGATGGGGCGCGGCAATTCAGTCACCGACAACCTTGCCACGGTCACCCCGCCCGCGGGGTGGAACATCATCGGCGACCTCGGCAGCACATGGAGCCTCAACATGCCGGTGAACGTGCCGATGGCCACGTCTTCCGGTGTCGTGTTGAGCGACTCGCCATGAACCGGCATCGGCCACCGAGCCGTTGGAATATTTGACGACCGTCACCGGCGGCATGGGCCGTCGCACCTGGATCAAAGGGAACCCCGCAATGCTCGACGCCTCTCGCCTGCACGTCTTCGCCGCCCGCGCCAATCCGTTGAATTGGGCCGCACCGCACCGCAACTGGCAGCTTTTCGCCCGGCACATGCTCGAGGCCGGCGTCACCCTGACCGTCATCGAATGCGCCTATGGCGAGCAATCCTTCTGCTGCGACGCCGACGGCATCCGCCATATCGGCGTGCGCGCCAGGACCCGCGGCTGGAACAAGGAGAATCTGCTGAACCTCGGCATCCAGCGCACGCCCGAGGCGCACTACATCGCCTGGATCGACGCCGACGTGATCTTCCGCCGCGCCGACTGGGCTGAGGCCACGGTGCGCGCCTTGCAGCATTACGACATCGTTCAGCCGTGGTCGGACGCCTACGATCTGGGGCCGAACGGCGAGCACCTGGAGCATCACCGCTCGTTCTGCCGGCAGTGGTTCCACCGCCAGCCAGTGGTCGCCGCGCATGCCGGCTACTGGCGGGGCGATGGTGGGCCCTATGTCTATCCGCACAGCGGCTATGCCTGGGCGATAACGCGCGACGCCTACGACCGGGTCGGCGGCCTGTTCGAGCTGGGCGGCATGGGCTCGGGCGACCACCACATGGCACTGGCGTTGGCCGGCCACGCCGAAGCCTCGATGCCCGGCGGCACCACCGAATCCTATCGGCGCGAGGTGATGCGGTGGCAGGATCGTGCGCTGCGCCACATCAACGGCAATATCGGCTACGTGCCGGGTACCGTCGAGCACCTGTTCCATGGCCGCAAGAGCGAGCGCGGCTACCGGTCGCGCTGGGACATGTTCGTGCGCCACGCCTTCGATCCGCATGAGGACCTGAAGCGCAACAGCTTCGGCGTGCTGGAGTTCGCCACCAACAAGCCCGAACTGCGGCATGATTTCGACCTGTACCTGATGAGCCGCAACGAAGATGCGAATGCGGCGGGGTGACGCGACGCCGCGGCGGACGCCGACGGTCCCGCTCCGGACGCGACGGCGGCGACTGCCCGGCCGTTCAACCTGACCGATCGTCAGGGAGGGACGTGCCGTGCGCGAGCTTCTGCCTGCCGCCGCTGCTGTCGGCGGTCTTGCCGCGCTCACCGCATGTGGCGTCACGGTTCATGGGAGGGGTGCCATGTGGTTCGCCGGTTTCCGGGCGTCGCCTTACATCGCAGGGCGGTCCAAAAGGCGATCCGAAGGTCACTGGACCGATTGGCGGCGTGCGGCCCTCCCGTCATGCCGCGCGGCCCGCCATGATTGGCGGGCATCCGCCGTATCGCATCTGGTGCGGTTGTCGCCTGACGAATCCCAACGCGGCCGGAGCGCGCAGGGTGTTGCGCAGGGTTTCCATCCATGCCGATTTCGGGCAGCCTGCATCGGCATCACCCAGGCGCGAGGCTCACTTATCTTGTTGCTGATCGACAAGCATGGACGCATCCGGTCCATAGTGGCCCGCAATGTCCGCGTGCCGTTCGTGCGCGAGCGGTTGCGCTACAACGAGGCAGGTGCGCGCACGCTGTTTGCCGACAGGCGGTCCGATCTTGGGTTCATTCAGGCGCTGCGCGAAGAACTGGAACGGTGCCGTGGCTCGCTTCCGCTCAGCCTGCCTTATCCGGCGGGGCTGATCGATGCGGGCATGTGGGCGATCGCTGACGGCATGATTGATGTGGCGAGCGTGCTGCCGGATGGCGTCGCGGTGACCTTCGACGAAGACAGGCCATCCGAGTGGTACAAATCGGGCATGGTGGTTTTCGCCGGCCCTGCGGTCTCCGATGACTTTGTCTCCGGTATCCTGAAAACCCCAGCGAACCAGCGGGCTTTGGAAGCCGCGCTGGAGCATCCGGCGGGCCGGCGCCATTCGGTGGTGCCGCCGATGCGGGATGCGCCGCGCCATTTCAGCCGGCCGGCTGACGCGCCTGCCGCGCCGGCACTCCGCGTCGGTTGGCTTCTGGCGACACGGCTGCTGGCGCTGGTACCACGCGATCCGTCACGGCGGCAGTTGCGCCTGGTCTGGGTGGACCACCACGTGGCTGTCGCCGGAGACACCAGCCCGCCCGCCGCCGGGCCGCCGCCGCGCAACGTTTCGGCACCGGCGCCGGCGTCGTCTTCCAATGCGCCGGCCAGCGTTCTGCCGGATGCGCCGGACGATGTCTCGCCACAGGCGCAGACGCTGATCGATGCGGCCGAGGACGGCACGCCATTCTGCGAGGAATGCGCGCGGCGGGCGGCGGAGCTGGCAAATGCCTGATGCCAGGCCCGTGGAACCTGCCGAGATCAGGCGAGACCCGGCGGCAAGGGAACGAGCAATACGGGCGCTGTGGCAATTGGACGCAAGGCCCGGGCAGGGGCGGCAGCCCTACCTGTATGCGATTCTGGACGCGGCGCGGGACAAGCGTATCTATCCGGAATTGCGCCGTCTCGCGAGGACAGAGCAGGTTCTCGGCTTGTACCAGGGGCGCACGGCGAGCGAGTTGGCTGCCGTGGCGCCGTACCTGGTGGGTCTTGGCACCACGGATCGGGTGTTCGACTGGCTGTGGGACCAGGGCTGGGGTGAAAGCTGGGGGGTTTTCGTTTGGTCGCTGGTCTCGCCGGACACGCTGCGCGCGCATTTCCGGCGGCTTACCATGGTGCGGAGCGACGCGGGTGCGCGGCTGCTGTTCCGGTTCTACGATCCGCGGGTGCTGGGGGCGTTCCTGCCGACCTGCGATGCGGCGCAGTTGGATGAGATTTTTGGACCCGTCCAGCGCTTCATGCTGGAGCAGGACGCAGGGAGAGCCATGGTCTCGTTTCGGGCAGGCGGGGAAGTTGGCAGCGGGCAATCGACCGGGATAGCCGGGGCGCCAGGGCTGCCGACGGACGTATGACGGACCGCGGCCAACATTGCGTCGTTGCGCGGTTGGTCGTCGGGTGCTTCCGGCTGGGAGCGTGGCGGATCATTCGGGATCTGCGGCAAACCGGCCCTCGCGCAATCAGCGTACACAAGACGGCGTGATGCTCACCATTCGTCAGTCGCAACTTGCTGCCTTGGAGCAAGTTGCTCTGAACAAGGCCGAGCTCGTGCTGCTGACCCATCTGCGGGAAGCATTCCAGCGCGAGCATGCGCTGCTCGGCGACGCGCGGATGATGCACGTGGTGCGCCTCGCCATCCAGCGTGCCGAAGCGCATGGGCATACCGGGATGCGGGAGATCTTCCTGTATGCCACGCTGATGCTGGGCGCGTTCTTCGACGAGGACCCGCAGCTTGGCTGGCTTGCCCCGCTGATGCGCGACGTCACGCACCTGTCGCCGCCGGAGCGTCTCGACGCGGCGCATGAAGCGGTGATGCGCTACCTCGACGAAATCGCCGGCGAGGAGAACGAGCACCTGATCCGCGCCCTGCTGCGAATGCGCGACGTCGACCTTGCAGCGGCTGGGGACCTCGCCGCGGACGAGAGCGGATCGGGGATCGCCGACCTGCTGACCGGATTGTTTCCGCAGAAGGCCTGCCGCCATGGTGACGCCGCGATGCGCCTTGCCGCTGGGCGCGGCGCCGCGCTGGCGCGGCAGCACGGCATGCGGACCGGGCCGGGCATCGTGCTGCTGTCGGCGCTGGTGTTCACGCTCGGCTGGCGGTTCCACGAAGATCCGCAATTCCCCTGGGCTCAGGCGGCGCTGGGACCGCGCGACGGACACGACGCCGGGCCGCTGGTGCCGATCACCTCGGTTGCCCTCGGCGGCACTGGATCCCGCCTGGTCCTGTTCCCGCCCGAGCCGGATGGCGGCTATGGCGCGTTCCGCCAACTGCCGACGCCGCAGCCGGGGGAATTGCTGGATGCGCGAATCGTGCATTGAGGCGCCGGCTATCTGCTCCTGACGAAGACCACGCTGCCGGTTCCCTGGTACCCCGAGCGGGCGGATCCGGATAGCGAGACCATCCTGCCTGGCCGCATCGACTGCGTCAGGCTGAATGATGCTCTGCTGATGGACGGGCCTTCCTGGCAGCCGTTTCCGGCCGAGCCAGTCTTCCAATTCGACGTGGACACGAACGGCGAACGGGTTGCGATCCTGGCGACGGTCGCCGCCGGGGCTGTGCTGTCACCCGCGACGCGAGCCTCCGCCCAGGCCGAGCATGTTGAATTCCGCTCTGTCTCGCCGCTGGTTTCTCCCGCGATCCTCGCGGTCGGAACGACGCTGCATCTGGCCCTGCTGGATGCAGCCGGAACCCCGGGCGCCGCGATCCTGGTGGCGCAGGTTCCCGCCGGCGGGCCCTGAAGGCAGGAGTTTGTTGGCTGTGCGCCCTGACCGGCTGGTCACCGGTCCGCCAACCGCCTTGCCGACCCTGATCCTACTGTTCCGCCACCCCCCGGACCGCTTCGCTGGACCATCCGGCAGCGCGCAGATCCCGCAGCGTCGCCGCCCTGTCACGCTTGGCCAGGCGGCGGCCGGAGGTGTCGGTCAGCAGCCTGTGATGCTCGTACCGTGGGGCCGGCCAGCCCATCAGCGCCTGGAGCAGCCGGTGCAGGTGGGTTGCCGGCTTCAGGTCCACGCCGCGCGTCACCAGGGTCACGCCTTGCAGCGCGTCGTCATGGGTGACGCATAAATGGTAGCTCGCCGGGGCGTCCTTGCGCGCCAGCACCGCGTCGCCGAACGGCGCCGGATCGCAGGTTATGACACCCTCGCCCACCTCCTCGAAGCCCAGTGGACGGGGCACTGCGGCGAGCGCCCGGGCCATGTCCAGCCGCAACGCGAAGCGCTCCCCGGCGGCGGTCCGCGCAGCGCGCTGGCCGGCCGAAAGCCGCCGGCAGGTTCCGGGATACAATGAGCTGCCATCCGGGGCGTGCGGCGCGGCGGCGGACGCCGCGACTTCGGCGCCTATCTCCGCCCGGGTGCAGAAGCACGGATACAGCAGCCCGCGCGCCACCAGCGCGTCGAGCGCCGCGCGATACTCCGGCAGATGCCGCGACTGGATGCGCACCGGGCCGTCCCAGTCCAGGCCCAGCCAGGCCAAATCCTGTTCGATCGCCGCGGCGAATTCGGGACGGCAGCGGCCGGGATCGATGTCCTCAAGCCGCAGCAGGAAGCGCCCGCCGGCCTCGCGCGCCCGTCGCCACGCGGTCAACGCCGACAAGGCGTGGCCGAGATGGAGATGACCGGTGGGGCTCGGGGCGAAGCGGGTGACGATGGACATGCGGGTCGGGGCCAGGGTACGACCGGTGGGACGGGAACGGAGAAAAAAATGGCGGAGCTGGATGGACCGCGCTGGGGCCCGGCCTCGAAGGGCACGCCGCGCCAGCTTGTCGTGCTGTGCCACGGGCTGGGCGCCGACGGCCACGACCTGATCGACCTGGCGCCGTCCTGGGGACACGCGCTGCCGGACGCGCTGTTCATCTCGGTCGATGCGCCGTTCACCCACGATTCCGGGTTCGGGCGGCAGTGGTGGAGCGTCGCCGACCGCTCGCCGCCGGTGGTGGAGGCGGGGGTGCGCCGCGCCGCCGGTTTTTTGGCCCCGTTCATCGACGCCGAACTGGCGCGCCTCAAGCTGCCGGCAGACGCCTATGCGCTGATGGGCTTCAGCCAGGGCGCGATGACCGCGCTGTTCACCGGCCTGCGCCACCGCCCTCCACCGCGCGCCATCCTGGCGTTTTCCGGCGCGCTGATCGCGCCCGAGAGCCTGGCGGCCGAGTTGTCGGGCCGCCCGCTTGTCCTGCTGGTGCATGGCGAGAGCGACGAGGCGGTGCCGGTGTCCCGCTCGCGCGACGCGGAAGCTGCCCTGCGCGCCGCCGGCGTCCCGGTGGAAGCGACCTACATTCCCCGGCTGGGCCATGGCATCGACGACACCGGCATCGCAATGGGTGCGCTGACCCTGCAACGGGCGTTTTCCGCGGCATGACAGCGGCATGAAACCGTGCCCCGCCGGGCCATCCGTGTGCCGGACGGCTTGCGGCGCCCGGGACGGTCTGCGATAACCCGGACGAGTTCTCGGCGGCGCACAATATCTGGCGGGCTGACGATCAGAACCCCACCAGCAATTGCGCTCCGGACGCAAGGGAGCGGCGTTTGCCTGACGGTGGCCAAACTTTTCCGGCGCTGGTGCTGAACGCGGATTTCCGTCCGCTGTCGTATTTTCCCCTGTCGCTGTGGTCCTGGCAGGACGCGGTGAAGGCGGTGTTCCTGGACCGGGTGTCCGTGCTGAGCGAGTACGACACGCGCGTGCGCTCGCCCAGCATGAGCATGCGGCTGCCGAGCGTGATCGCGCTGAAGGACTACATCCCCTCGGCGCGCCGGCCGGCCTTCACGCGGTTCAACGTGTTTCTGCGCGACGGCTTCCATTGCCAGTATTGCGGCGAGCGTTCGCCGTCGCACGACCTGACCTTCGACCACGTGGTGCCGCGCAGCCGCGGCGGGCGCACGACGTGGGAGAACGTCGTCACCGCCTGCGCCGACTGCAATCTGCGCAAGGGGTCCCGGCTGCCGCGCGAGTGCGCGATGTTCCCGCGCTGCCACCCGCGCCAGCCGACGACCTGGGAGCTGCAGGACCAGGGGCGCGGCTTTCCGCCCAACTATCTGCACCAGAGCTGGCGGGACTATCTGTATTGGGATACCGAGCTGGAGAGCTGAGGGCGCGCAGAGGGAGGCAAGGCGCGCGGTTCCTCCGGGTGGCCCGTTGGCGGAACCGCCTGGGTCCTGGTTGCCGGCGGCGGGGTCGGGCCGGTTGAGTCTCATGGGCGTCTCGTTTCGTTGACTACGAGACGATGGCGCGTGGGATGGGACGCGGCCGAGAGCGCCGCGGCGCTGGACCGGCATCCCGGGTGCTTCCGGTCGCCGGCGGCTGCAAGCGGTCGGGCAAGGATTTCAGCACGGAGTTGGCGCGGAGGGCCATGCAGCGCCACAGGAGTCGGGGCGCATGTGGTAGTGTGCGCTGCGGCATGCCGCGATGGCGGCCGGGGCATGGCGCACGCTTCACGTCGGCTTGTACCGCTGGTATCCGCCCGCCCAGCGCAGGTTCGAGTTGTTGCCGGTGATGGTCTCGTGCAGCAGTTCGGGGTCCGGCGGCTCGAAATCGCAGTTCTCCGGCAGCGCGCCCAACTTGTGGATCAGCTTGACCCGCTCCGGGTGCAGGACCGCATAGCGTCCGGCGTCCGATTCCAGGCGTTCCAGTCGCTTTTCTTCGTCGGACCACTCCGAGTAGTCCCGCAGCCGCACCATTTCGGGCCGCGGGGCGGGAGCCGCGGCAGGCGCGGCCTTCGCAGGCGGCATAGCGGGCCGCGCCGGCGGCCCGGGCGGCTGGCGCTGCAACGCCCCGGTCATCAGGCCGAGCGTGCAATACTCACTCATCGCGGTGCTGTCGCGGGTGGCGACGTTCGCCTCGCGCTTGATGCGGACGGCCTGCAGGCGGAGCAGGGGGTTGAGGTGGCCGCGCGCCTCGCGCCCCATGCTGGCGGACTGGGCGAGCACCTGCGCCTCGCGCCTGGGGTCATCGGCGTAGTGCGGCAGCCGGCGCAGGAAGTGGCAGGCATACTCGGCGGCGGCGACGCGGAGGACGGCGAGGCAGGCTTCCACGGGAGTGGCTGCGAGCAGGGAGGCGACCGTGGCGAGAGCGACGCGGTCGCGGAGGGACCACGCCTCCGGCGTGTCGTCGAGCGGCGGCGGCAGGATGCCGCGCAGGGTGTCAACGGCGCGGTCGTGGATGTCGAGCTGGAGCTGGGTGGCGGGGTCTGGCTGGAGGTGTTGTGCTGGCGTGCTGTTCATGATGCGTTAGTTTTAATTAGTGAATTGAGTTAGGTGAGGTTAGGGATGTTGGTTTCAAGGGGGGGGTGTTGCGGCGGGGGCGTGATTGCCGCTGGGCGGCTGGGTGCGTCCAAGCCGCCGGCCGGCCATCCTGGTCTGGATCGGGGGGTCAGGGCGGCGGTGAGTGGCGCGGCAGATGTGAATGAAACAAGAACAGACTGCGGCGCAGTGTCAAGGAATTTTTTCAGGTGAGGCAGCGAACCGCGGCCGGTTGAGCAAAGCGGGGTTATTGATCTCGCAGCGGGCGCCTTTGAAGATGACGTCGAGCATGCCGAGCTTCACGCCGAGCTTTTCCAGGCTGAGGCGGTACTGGTCTTCCAGCGCCGCGCCATCCAGTGGCAGCAGCGCCTTCCAGCCGAGCTTTGGCGGCACGACGGGCGCGCGGTTGTACGGTTGCTCTGTGAGCCGGTCGGCCATATTGAGGAACAGCAGCAGCGTCAATTGCTCGACGTATTCGAAGCAGGAGAGGCCGGCATCCTGCAACACGCCGGCGTCGCTCCAGGCGCGCTTGCCGATCCGTGACGAATCTCACATGGTTCCCTGGCTGATTCTGCGATGGGGCAAGAGATCGCCGCCCGGCTCAGTCGTCGGCGCCAGGGGGCGGCACAAGCGGCTCGAGTACGGCGATAGGCTCTGGAAGCCGATCGCGTGCGACCGTCCAAACCAGGTCGAGATCGACCTGGTTGTAGTCGTGGATGAGGCGGTGCCGCATCCCGACAATGGCGCCCCAGGGGATTTCGGGATGCGCTTGCTGGAAACCGCGGGACACGCCGCGGGCAGCCTCGCCGATGATTTCGATGCTGCGAATGACAGCGTTCCGATGCAATTTGCTGGCGTCGAATTGGGCCTGGTCGAGGTCAACCACAAACTCCTGAACGTCGCGAGCAGCCAGCAGCCTATCCAGCAACAGCGCTTCATTCCGCAACATACACCGGCTCCGCTTCCCCGAGGATCTGGCGCCGGCGCAGGTAATTTCGGCTGCGTTCCACCGCGGACCGGTCGATCAGATCCACTGGCCGGCCGACCGTGCGTTCCAGCGCCTCCTTCAACTCCATGAAGCCTGCCATGCCGGGATCGCATCCTGGCTCGAACTCAATCAGGAAGTCGGCGTCACTGCGTAGGGCATCGAAATCCGTTCCACGGGCAGCAGAGCCGAAGACCTCCAGCCGCCGGACATGGAACTGGCGGCAGAGTTCGGCCACGGCGTCGCGCTTGTTGCTGACAACGGCATGCATGGGCGGCTCCGGTCGAGCTGGCGGTCTTTGGCGATGCCCTGGCTGATCTTTGTAGCACGGCGGGGTGCCCCGATGTAGGGGCGCGGTCTTTGGTCAGGCGGGTTCCAGCACCTTGCGGGGCCGGCCGCCGCCGGCCGGTGGCCAACTTGGAATGCTGGCGGAGCGCGGCAACCTGACGTGTGGCGCCTGGGACGTATTCAGTCAACGGCGCGAGGTCGTCTTGCGGTCGGGCGCGTCGGCTCGCTTCGTTGTCATGCGGGCGATGCTGTCAAGCAAGTCGCGCCGGACGGCCTCGCCGGGGACGGTTGGAACCCCGGCGGGGTGGTCCGCCAGGCTCTCGTGAAGGGCCTCGGCCCAACCCGGCGGCGCGGAGTGTCATTTCTACTTGGCGTGCCAGGTGACATTTCTATCTTGCGCCGACAAGCCAATGCCGCAGAATCGAATTTATGGTAAGTGGCCGCCGTTGCCTCCTGCTATGCTAGCCTAGCTCATTAGAAGCGCCCGAACGGGGGCGGTTCCAGATATGCGCCGTAGCATGCGATAATAATCCGCCAGACTTGTAGAATCTGTGGTCGCCTCTGGCGCAAACCCGGACGTACGGCTGAGAGGCATGAGAATAAAGCACAAAATATCCAAGATGGTGATCGCTCGGAAGAAGTTTACTATGCTTCCATACGATTCGAAAACGCCATGTAGTATGCCGTGCCTATTAAATTCATCCAGTCCGCTATACGCGCCTGTGTTTTTGAGTAATTTATTCTCAAAGAATTCCTTCAAAGATTGAAGCATCACTAGGCGCTCATCGTTCCTGTTCGGCGAACGGTTTTCCTCGGCTATCATATGATCAAATTCGTCGATCAATCTCCTCGTACTACTGCCAACATCGCGGCTTCCAGCTTGTGCTATTTTTCGTATCACGCCTTCCAGAACAGGAATCAGTGTTGCAATTGCCGCATGCGGGAGACCCGAAAACGAAGCCTCTATCGCTTCCGCGATTTGAGCCCTAAAGTCTTTAACATAGACCGTTTTGCAGTAAAGACCGAGCAACATTGATGACAGGTATTCTTCGTTATATGTTTTCTCCAGCGCGACATGCAGGATGAGACGCCCAGCGCCTACGTCCCCTGCTTGAATTGCTGTTTCTATCTGCCTAGATAATTGGTATATGCCTCCGATTTGAAGGTAGGCCGGGATCAGCCAATCGACATTGTTAAAAACTGCCGCCGCATGGGCGAGTTCATTTTCTGCTGTCATCTCCATTGCCTCGACGCCTTGAGATATGTCTGCTCCAATTTCCCCTATAGCGCCAGCGAGGGCAATCAGATCGCCAGCCTCGAAATCGTACTATGATGCACGTTGTAGCTCCGCGCGATGTCGCGCAAGCGTTCTCCCGCATCAACGCGCCGAAGCGCTTCCTTCCTCTGGTGCGGTGTCAGATTTGGTTTGCGCCCCATCTTCACGCCAGCCGCCACGGCGCGGGCACGGCCTTCCCCCGTGCGGGCGCGGATCAACTCGCGCTCGAATTCCGCCAGCCCGCCGAGGACGGTGAGCATCAGCCGCCCGTGCGGGGTCGTGGTGTCCGCCCATGTGTCGCCAAGGGATCGGAAACCGGCCTTGCGGTCGGTGATCGCGGCGAGGGTGTTCAACAGGTCACGCGTGGATCGGGCGAGGCGGTCAAGCCGGGTCACCATCAGCACGTCGCCGGCGTCGAGCGCGGCCAGCAGGGTCGGAAGGCCCGTCCGTGTAATTTTGCACGGTAAGAAACGAGAACACGGGTCGGATTCCCGCGATTTCGCCCAGACGAGGGGCGGATACGTTCTTCTGCCGGCACAGACTGCCTGTTTGCTGCGTGCAATCATGGCATGCAACTCGGAATGGCCGCAATGTCGGTTATTGAGACGGCGTATTGCACGCAGCAAACCGAGGGTCTAACGCGGGGGATGACTTTGCGTGCAATACAAGCAGCGAAGGCGAACTATGGCGGCGCGAAGAGGTCTGCGCCCTGCCAATCAGGCGCCACGAGATTGCGTGCAATACGCTACCGTGCAGTTTTACGTGGATGGGCCTTCTGACCCATAGAGCTGCGTCGAGCGAGCTTGGTCGCCGGCAACAGCAACGAGTGCCGGCAAGGCGAAGCGGCTCGGGGCAACAAGAGAGGTCATTTGCCCTGGTCTGTGTTGATGCGCTTCTCCTGGACCTCCACGACTTTGTCGATCAGCCGCCCAACCTCTTCGACGGAGCGGGCTTGTACCTCGATGTCCATAAATTTCACGCAAACCTTGCGCCCATACTTGGCAGTGATCCACGCGACGAGCGCTGCTGAAACCACCGGCGCAACGGTCTTGATAAACTCCAAAGCAAACTCGCCAAGCGGATATCCGTGTGCATCTACTGAATCGAATGCTATGGCGCGCTGGCTATACCGGATACCAGCCTCGTTCAGCGGCCTTTTGAATTTCTCCAGCTCGACCTGATAGGCGGGGGTGTGTTCCTGCGGGTCGTCATCCCCTCGTTCAAGCTCGATTTCGAGTTTGCCCGTTTCCATCCGGTGCTTCCTGGCTAATTCAGCTTGGAATGCACGGTTGGCAGCCCATGCCTTCTCGACCTCGGCCATCTGCTCGGGTGTCAGTGGACACATGCGGTTGCTCCTGGGGTTCGCCAAACAGGGAAACGAGCACCTTTCGTTCTATAGCTCGCATCCTCGATTCGGGCTAATAGGCTATATGATAAGGCGCTTTATGGTAAGTCAGCGTCGGGCATCGGGCTGGCAGGAAACGCTTGGATGATCCCTTCGGGCGGCATGTTTACGATCCACTTATCGCCGCTAAGAAGGTGCATTGTGTGCCAACCAAGCAACCGTCGAATCCGTGACACCCAGCCCTGCACAGAATAGACAATATTGATACCGGGGTCTTTGGTCGTAAACGGATTTCGCGTGTGCATTAAGTCACTGGCAGCATCGTAAAGGATTGCAAACTCGCTGATTGTCATGAACCCATCGGCTGGGCACTCGAAGTGCTTGAATCCCGGCGCGGTCTCTCGTGGAGGATTGAGAGGATCGGGATAAAATCTCGGATTCACCTTGGCCAACTCGCCCAGCATAGACTTAGCTTTCCAGTGCTGTGCGAATTTCGCGTGAGCTGCGGAATAGGCGTCCTTGTTGGCGGTGAGGGATGCGAAGGCGATTAGCTCTAATATCTTTCGGAACTGTAGAAATATGAACTCGACATTGCATGGTTCGAGTCCTGTTGTCGCTTTTCCGTCGATAAAGTCTTGTATAACGTCAAGTCGCGGCCTTACTTCGGCGATATAGTCGCAATAAGTCTGTATGTCCGTCTTCAAGGGCTTGTTTGTCCCGCTCATGGCTGGCCTATTCCGCCAATCTCGAAATCGTCGCCGCGCTGACGTTGTAGCTGCGCCCGATCTCGGCCAACGATTCCTCGCCTCGATCCCGTCGCCGGATCGCCTCGCGCTGCTGGTGCGGCGTCAGTTTCGGCGGCCGCCCCATGCGCTGCCCCCGTGCCACGGCCCGCGCCCTGCCTTCGCCCGTGCGGGTGCGGATCAAGTCGCGCTCGAACTCCGCCACCCCGCCTAGAAAGGTCACCATGAGCTGCCCATGCGGTGTCGTCGTGTTCGCCCATGCGTCGCCCAAAGATCGGAACCCGGCCCCTTTGCCGGTGATCGTCGCCAACGTGTTCAACAGGTCGCGGGTAGATCGTGCCAGCCGGTCAAGCCGCGTCACCATCAGCACGTCGCCCTCATCGAGCGCGGCCAGTGTCTTGCGAAGCTGCGCCCGGTCGGTCTTGGCTCCGCTCGGCGTCTCGCGGAACACCTGGCGCGCGCCGGCGGCCCGGAGCTGGCGCACCTGGGCGTCAACGCTCTGGCCGTCCGTCGAGACTCGGGCGTAGCCATATTTCACGGATCGCCCAGCATTGGCAATTCGTGCTCAATCACGATGCGTAGCGGTGGCAGGTGAAGGCTTAACGTGTCCCATACGCCGCGCACCGTTACGTCCTCGTATTCGTGGCGATAGATGTTGCCTGCCGCCGCCATGTCCCGCCATGTCCCGCCATTGGATTGACGGATGCCGCGCCTTCAACTCGTCCGGCAATTGCCGCGACGCCTCGGATACGATCTCAAGGCAACGGGTAACAGCGTAGGTTACGCACAGGTCGTCGTGCAAAGCGTCATAACTCATCCCCTCCGCAAACTTCTGGGCGAGGATGATGTGATGGTGGATGTCGCCGAGCCAGCGACGCACTGCGCCGGGATCAAAAGGCATGGCTCTTATCGCGTTGCTTGTTGGCAAGGCGTCGCTGAAAGCTGGGTAGGGCCGAAAAGCGCAGCGCATTCCGCCGCCGCACGGACGTGCGACCGCGTTCGCCGTTGTGCCCCGCCACGTCCCGACTGGGGCGCGATGGCGGAATGCGCTGCGCTTTTCCGCCCAACGCAACGGCCAACAATCAACGCGATAAGAGCCAAAGGCATAGATCGCATCGGCGGTCGCGGCCGGAGCAATGTAGGGTTTCAGCGCCTCCCAATCCACCACATCGACCGGCCCGTCGAATAGCTCCACAATGTACTCCTTAAGGCCGGTGTAACCCCAGACCCCGATATGCGCGTCAGGATCGATCTCGATCATGATGTCGGTATCGCTGTCGGGCCACGCGTCGCCCCGCGCGCGCGAGCCGAACAGCGCCGCCTCGTTGTCCCGCAACCGGGTCATGATGTCCTGCCTGTCCATGCCCCCCCTTATAGCACAAAACCGCGGCCGGTGCAGTCGCCAAATGGGGCTTCCGTTATGCACCACCATTTACGCACCGGAAAAGCCCCATGATTTCAAAGCCTCGGTTCTGGAGCGAAATCCTTGACTTATGCATGGTGATGCGCGCCAGAATCGTGCGCGCGCCCAGAGGCTGCCGACCGATCGGCGCAGCTCAACATGCGACTGCCGCAAAACCTGATAGATGCGGTAAAGCAACGGGCGAAGGCGCGCGGCGTGCCTTATACCAGGTTCGTCCGGCAGGTGCTGGAGCAGGCGGTCGCGGAGAGGCCGGGGTGAAGACGCCTTTTGTGTTGACCACAGAATATTCGGGAGCTGGTATGATGCGCTATCCCGCCAACGCCACCACCGCGTCCAGCAGCATTTGCGCGCCGCGGGCAAGCTGCTCCGGCGTGGAATACTCGCGCGGATTGTGGGTGATCCCGCCGGCGCTCGGCACGAACAGCATCGCGCTGGGGCATAACGGCGCGACCAGCACCGAATCATGCCCGGCCGCGGCGATCATGTCGCGCGTCGCAAGCTGGCGCGCGGCGGCCTTGTCGCGCAGCAGAGCGCCGAGCGTTGCGTCGAACGCGACCGGGCCGAACGTCGCATACGGATCGATATCCACCCGCACGCCCCGGCGCGCGGCAACCTCATCGATCGTAGAGCGTAACGACTGCTCCATCGCCATCGCCTGCGCCGCGGCTTCGTGGCGCACGTCGCAATGCAGCCTTGTGAGGTTCGCGACGTTGCCCCGTGCATTGGGATAATTCGCGATCCACGACGCCGAGGCGCGGCCGAGCGGCTCGGCCCGTAGCGCGATGCGCTCAACGGCGAGAATAATCTCCGCCGTCGCGGCCAGGCTGTCGCGGCGGCGGTCCATCGTGGTGGGGCCGACATGGCTCGGCTCGCCAGTGACCGTGAGCTGGAAGTAGCGCGCCTGCATGGTGCCGGTGACAATGCCGATAGCCGCGCCGGTCGCTTCCATCACCGGTCCCTGTTCGATATGCGCCTCCAGCCAGCAGGCCCAGCCGCGCGGCGAGGGCGTCAGCGGCCCGGCCTGACCGCTGTCACGGAGTGCCTGGCCGACGCTGATCCCGGCATCGTCGGTGATCGCCAGGGCGTCCTCCAGCCTCATGTCGCTGGCGAACACGCGGCTGCCCATCATGGCGGGGCGGAAGCGGCTGCCTTCCTCGTTGGTCCAGTTCACCAGTTCCAGCGGCGCGCGGGTGCGCATGCCGGCGTCCTCCAGCGCGCGCATGACTTCCAGGCCGGCGAGCACGCCGAACACGCCATCGAACCGGCCGCCGGTCGGCACGGTATCCAGATGGCTGCCGAAGGCGACGGCGCCGGAGGCGGGTTCGCTGCCCTCGCGGCGCAGGAACATGTTGCCGATCGCGTCTTGCTCGAAATGCAACTTGAGCAGGCGGCACCATTGCAGCAGCAGGCCGCGCGCCGCCTCGTCCTCGGGTGAAAGCGCCGGCCGGCAACTGCCGCCTTCCGGCGTCGGGCCGATCGCGGCGACGGCCATGACCGATTGCCACAGGCGGCCGGAGTCGATGGTCGGGGTCATACGCTGCCTCGCTCGATGGTTGTAGCTCCGTCGCCCCGCGTCATGTCGTTCCCCAGGCGGGAGATTGCTTCGTCGCTCCGCTCCTCGCAATGACGGGGCAGGCGACATGACGGGGCAGGCGGCGAGCAATCACAGGGCGGGGATCAATCCGGTGGATCCTCCCAGGGCAGCACGGTGACTTCGGGCCAGATGGTCTTTGCCCGCCGCGCCTTGCTGGCGTGTGACGCCGCATTGTCAAGCGTGCGGTTGGGCCGGATCGCCATGGCGAACAGATCGCCGAGGCCGAACGGCGCCGTGATGTCGAGCCGGCCATCCTCCTCCAACCGCACCCCGACCGCATGCACGATCGAGGCGTAATAGCGCAGCGCTTCATCGGCGCAGGCGAGTGGCGGGTACGCGCAGCCGAAGCGGCTCTCGAACCACAGATGCACGCGCGCCTGGTTGCGCGTTTCCACCGGTCCGAGGCAACCCGCCGCTGCCGCGGCGACACGTTGGATGACCGCGTCCTCCGCCTCCCACGAGAGATCGGCGTTATCGAAGTAGATCAGGTCGTAGTCCTTGATGCCGGTCCGGCGCTGGCGGCCGGTCAGCACGTTCCAGACGGTCTGATAAAGACAGCCGGCGACGAGTCGCCATTGTGGCAACCGGACAGACCGCAGGCATCGGAGCAGATGCATGAGGTCTGAATCGGCGCGGATGATCGCGTCGAGGTGGCGGAGGTGCCGGGCCGCACCCGTCTCCGCCTGCGGCGCCTGGGCTTTCGCGTCTTGCAAGCGGTTTCGATGTGCGGGCGCCACCGCCGGGAAGCGCCACTAACTCTCGAGGATCGTGCTGACGCGCTGGCAGACGTCATCAGTCAGCCGCGTCGGGGCCTTGCCGATAAAGCGCGCGTGCCGCGTGGCAAAATCCACACTTCTCGTCTGGTCCGAGAGAACGATTCCGGTTACGCGAAGTCCCGGCTCGATCGCAATCTCGAACGGCCAGTCCCGCACGGTGCGCGTGATCGGTGCCACCAGCGCATAGCCCGTCAGCGCGCTGAACCGTCGCGTGCTCAGCACCGGCGCTCGCCGCCTTGCTCGTGCCCGGTGTGCAGATGCAGGACCATGCGTGCGAAGTCGCCCCGGTCCGAGGCGTATGGCTCACTCCGGGACGATCTCGCCTCCGACATCCGGTCCCCAATCAATCGGCTCAGGCCGATTTTCCGGCTTGCACTGATCCAGCAGTTCATCGAGCGTCGGACGCCGACGCGCGCGGCGAATCACCAGGGGATCGCCTTCGACCATAACATCCAACCGCGCGCCCTCGCCAAGCCCGATTTGCTCAAGCATTGGCTTCGGCAAACGCACGCCGACGCTATGACCCCATTTCCGCAACGTCACCGGCATGGCGGCCTCCGGCCGAGCGGAGAATACACTTAGTATAGTCGTGGATGCGTTTCAAGCCGCGACCACGAATCCTGTTCCCGCCGCCTCGACCGCCGATGCTTCGTTGCCATCCGGCATCCCTTGTCAGGCTGCGAGGGCGGGTCCAAAACTGTAAGCCGAATATGCGAGGATTGCGATGCCAACTCCGGCCGATACGGTGATCGACGCCGCCCGCGGCTTCCTGGGCGAGCGGATCACCACCAACGCCACGCTGCGTGACCACCATTCGCACGGCCAGGACACGCAGAAGCCAGTGCTCCCGGACGCGGTGGCGTTCGTGGAAACCTCGGAGGAAGCGGCGCGCGTGCTGGCGCTGTGCCACGCCGCGCACGTGCCGGTGGTGGCCTGGGGCGCCGGCACGTCGCTGGAGGGGCATGTGACGCCGGTGCGCGGCGGCATCACGCTGGACCTGTCGCGCATGACGGGCATCATCGACGTGAGCCAGCCGGACATGGATTGCCGTGTCGAGGCTGGCGTCACCCGCGACCAGTTGAACACGCATCTGCGAGATGTGGGGCTGTTCTTTCCGGTCGATCCCGGCACGTCGCTGTGCACCATCGGCGGCATGTGCGCGACCCGCGCGTCCGGCACCAACGCGGTGCGCTACGGCACGATGCGGGAGAACGTGCTGGGGCTGACGGTGGCTATGGCCGACGGGGGGCTGATCCGCACCGGCGGACGGGCCCGAAAATCCGCCGCCGGCTACGACCTGACGCGGCTGTTCATCGGTTCGGAAGGCACGCTGGGGGTCATTACGGAAATCCAGTTGCGGCTGCACGGGATTCCCGAGGCGATGTCGTCCGCCACTTGCCAGTTTTCGACGTTGCGCGACGCGGTCGAGACGGTGATCGCCATCATGCAGACCGGCATCCCGGTGGCGCGGATGGAGCTGCTGGACGAGGTGCAGGTGGGTGCCTGCATCGCCTATTCGAAGCTGGAGGGCCTGGAGAGGCTGCCCAGCCTGTTCTTTGAATTCCACGGCACGCCGGCGGCGGTGGCGGAACAGGCGCAACAGGCGGAAGAGATCGCCGGCGGCTTCGGCGGGCGCGGCTTCCGCTGGGCGACCGATGCGGCCGAGCGCAACAAGCTGTGGCAGGCGCGGCACGACGCGCTGTGGGCGTGCCTGGCGCTGAAGCCGGGGCACAGGGGCATCGCCACCGATGCGATCGTGCCGATTTCCCGCCTGGACGAAGCGATTCTCGGCGCCAAGGAGGACATCGCGGCGTCCGGGCTGACGGCGCCGATCGTCGGCCATGTGGGGGACGGGAATTTCCATACGGTGATTTTGGTGCCGCCGGAACCGGACGGGCTGGCGCGCGCCTGGGAGCTGGACAAGAAGATCGTGGCGCGGGCGCTGGCGCTGGGCGGGTCGTGCAGCGGCGAGCATGGCATCGGGATCGGCAAGCGCGAGTTCCTGGAGCAGGAACATGGGGCGGAGGCGTTGGCGGTGATGCGGTCGGTGAAGCAGGCGCTGGATCCGCGGGGGATTTTGAATCCGGGGAAGATCTTTCTGAATTGAGCGAGGGAGGCAAGGCAGAGCTTGACGCCGCGAGGCCTCCTACGATACTGCGAAAACATGAAAAACATCACAATTTCATTGGACGACGAGACCTACCGCAACGCCCGCATGAAGGCGGCGGAGCTCGATACCTCCGTGTCCGCGCTGGTAAAGCGCTACCTCATTGGGCTGGGATCGGGCGAGAGCGAATTCGCGCGGCTGGAGCGGCTGGAGCGCGATCTGCGGGCGCGCGTCCCTGCGGGCTTTCGCGCCGCGGACCGGCTGACCCGCGATCAGGTTCGCGAACGCGATGCCTGACGGTACCGCACTTTTTGATACCAATATCCTCACTGCCTCCGGCGATATTCCGAAGATTGAGATGTGGGCCGAAGGTCATTTGGAACTCCTGCTCGCCGCCAGGCCGCATCTGATCGCCGAGTTTCATCTACGCTAAGGCAGCACAGCTATTGGCCGGATTTTTTTGACGTTGCCGCATCCCGCCACAAGCTGTCGCGCCACGGCTTGCCGGGTGCCGCACCGACCGGCATGCTCCGAGCCCTCATTCGGGAAGAAACCATGGGCACCAGCGACGAAGACCCATCATTCCGCTATTTCCCGCAGGACTATCGCTGGTCGCACGGGCTGCTCGGGGCGCTGAACAGCGCGCCTTGGGGCGGGGCGGAGATCGGTGAAGTGAATCGCGTCGGCCTCGCCCTGCGCGATGCGGCCGGCGACGATCGCGCGTGGTTTCGTGCCTGGGCGGCGGAGGCGGACCGGCTGGAAGCCGCCGGCCGCGCGCGGATCGCCGAGGGACACCGGCGCAGCGGCGCGCAGTATCTGATGCGTGCCGCCAACTACGCCCAGATCGGCGAGCGTTTCCTGACGCCGAAGACCGCGGAGAGCGACGCCGCGTATGCCCGCGCCGTCGCCAACTTTCGTGACGCCGCCGCCAATCTTGCCAGGCCGCGCATCGAGCCGGTGGAAATCCCATACGAGGGTACCACGCTGCCGGGTCTTCTGGTGCACGCCGATAAGCTGCCGGGCCGCGACGGACCGGTGCCGGCCATGGTGTTCTTCGACGGCCTCGATGTCACCAAGGAGATTCAATATTTCAAAGGCGTTCCGGAACTCGCCGCGCGCGGCATCGCGGTGCTGCTGGTCGATGGACCGGGCAACGGCGAGGCGATCCGCTTCCGCGGCATGCCGTTGCACCACGAGACCGAACGCTACGCCACGCCGGCTTACGAATTCCTCGCCGCGCGGAGCGACATCGATCCGATTCGCATCGGCGTGATGGCGATCAGCCTCGGCGGCTATTACGCGCCGCGCGCGGCGGCCTTCGAGCAACGTTTCGCCTGCTGTTTTGCGTGGGGGGCGCAGTGGGACTACCACGCGGTGTGGCAGCGCCGGTTCGCGCAGCTTGCGGCGCGCGGCAATCCGTCGCTGTCGGTGCCGGCGCACCATATCTTCTGGGTGCTCGGTGTTGCTGACCAGGAGGCGGCGCTCGCCAAGCTGGAGAATTTCCGCCTGGACGGCATCGTGCAGCGCATCGAATGTCCGTTCCTGCTGCTGCATGGCGCGGCGGATGAACAGATCCCGCTGGCCGAGGCGCAGCTATGCTTCGACAAGGTCGGTTCGCGGCGCAAGACGTTCCGCGTGTTCGCCCGCGAGGAAGGCGGGTTTCATCATTGCCAGATCGATAACCTCAGCATCGGCGTGGCGGCGTTCGCGGACTGGCTGGAGGACGTGCTGCAGCCTGCGCGTTGAGCTGCGCTGCACAGGACGATTGAGTGCGCTTCGATTTAGGGAGACCGACCATGAACCAGGCCCTGTCCGGCATCCGTGTCATCGACATGACCCACAACCAGGCGGGACCGGCCTGTGCGCAGATTCTCGGGTTCCTCGGCGCCGACGTGATCAAGCTGGAGGAGCCGAAGGGTGGCGACGTGGCGCGCACCAACATGCGCGACAAGCCGGACAGCGACAGCTTGTTTTTCCTTATCCTGAACGCGAACAAGCGCAGCCTGACGCTGAATTTGAAGACCGACGAAGGCAAGGCGCTGTTCAAGAAGGTGATCGCGCAATCCGACGTGCTGCTGGAGAATTTCGGACCGGGCGCGCTGGACCGGCTGGGCCTGGGTTACGACGCGCTGCGGACGGTGAACCCGCGGCTGATCTACGCCACCATCAAGGGCTTCGGCACGTACGGTCCCTATAGCGGGTTCAAGAGCTTCGAGCCGATCGCGCAGGCGATGGGCGGCGCGATGAGCGTCACCGGCTTTCCGGAGAACCCGCCGACCTATGTGTATCCCGCGATCGGCGATTCCGGCACCGGGATGCACATGGCGATCGGCATACTGGCCGCGTTGCAGCAGCGGCATGCGACGGGGCAGGGGCAGCACGTCGAGGTTTCCATGCAGGACGCGGTGGTGAACCTGATCCGGGTCAGCCTGCGGGACCATCAGCGCACCGGTCGGCCGATGCCGCGCAACGGCAACCAGCTCGGGCGCACGGTTCCCGGCACCACCTATCCCTGCGCGCCGGGCGGGCCGAACGACTACGTCTATATCTTCGCGCAGCCGCAGATGTGGCGGGCGTTTACCGGCGCGATCGGCCAACCGGAGCTGACCGACGATCCACGCTTCAAGACGCCTGACGGGCGCTGGGAAAATCGCGAGGCGCTGAATGCGATCGTCGCCGACTGGACCGGTCAGCGCGGCAAGCACGAGGTCATGCGGATACTCGGCGAGGCGGGGGTGCCGAGCGGCGCCTGCCAGGACACCGGCGAAGTGCTGGCCGATCCGCATCTGCGCGCGCGGGACATGATCGTGGACGTGGAGTATCCGACGCGCGGCACCTACCAGACGGTCGGTTGCCCGATCAAGCTGTCGGAGTCTCCGGCGGAGGTGCGGCGGCCGCCGCTGCTGGGCGAGCATACCACCGAGGTTCTGGCGGCGTTGTGCGGGGTCGGGGCGGACGAGGTGACGCGGTTGCGAGAACAGGGGGTGGTGTGAGGCTCCGGCAATGAAGCAACGTTCGGTCGGCCGGTCCGGTTTGCGCGTGTCGCAGGTCGGGTTGGGATGCAACAACCTTGGGCAGCGCATCGACTTTGCTGCCTCGCAAGCAGTGGTGCACAAGGCGCTCGATCTCGGCATCACCCTGTTCGATACCGCCGACACCTATCGCGAGAAGACCGCCGGGGCCGTCGGATCGGAGGAATTCCTCGGCCGGATCCTCGGCGCGCGGCGCAAGGACATCGTGCTGGCGACCAAGTTCGGCAATCCGATGGACGCCGAGGGCACCAAGCGTGGCGCGTCGCGCCGCTATATCATGTCCGCGGTCGAGGCCAGCCTGCGGCGCCTCGGCACGGATTGGATCGATCTGTTGCAGGTGCATCGTTCCGACCCGTTGACGCCGATCGAGGAAACCCTGCGCGCCCTCGACGACCTCACCCGCCAAGGCAAGGTCCGCTACATCGGGTGCTCCAACTTCGCGGCGTGGCAGGTGGTGGAGGCGCTCTGGACGTCGCGCCAGTGCGGCCTGGCGCCGTTCGTGTCGTGCCAGGACGAATACAGCCTGCTGATGCGCCGCCCGGAGCAAGCGCAAATTCCGATGATGCAGGCTTATGGCATTGGCCTGCTGCCATACTATCCGCTGGCAAGCGGCCTGCTGACCGGCAAGTACCGGCGCAACGCCGCGATGCCGGCGGATGCACGGCTGGTGGTTCATGTCGCCCGATATCGCGACAGGTTCATCAACGACGCGAACTGGCCGATCGTCGAAAAGCTGGAAGACTTCGCCACGCAGCGCGGCCATACGCTGCTGGAACTCGCCTTCAGTTGGCTTGCCGCGCAGCCGGCGGTGTCCAGCATCATCGCCGGCGCCACCAAGCCGGAGCAGGTGGCGGCGAATGTGGAGGCGGGCGGGTGGGGGCTGGACGCAGAGGACTTGCAGGCGATCGACCGCCTCACCGCGCGTGACTGACCTCTCCCGCGAGAGCGGGAGAGGTGGAGCTACGGCGCGGCACAGGGCTCGGTGCCCATGTCGGCGGGCACCGAAACCTCCAGCAGTTCGAACGTGTCGGAAGTGCCGGTTTCGTTGTGCGGCGTGTCGCCCGGGATCAGCATCGAATCGCCGGCCGCCAGCCGCACCTTGCGGTCGGCGAACTCCAGGTCGATCCAGCCGCTCAGCATGTAAACGAACTGCGCCTCGCACTTGTGCACGTGCCAGCCGGTTTCCTTCGACATTCCTTGTTCCGCCGAGGTGACCTGCGCGCGCATCCGCCGGTGCGTGGCGGCGGTGACGCCGAGGTCGCGGTATTTGAAGAAGGGGCGTCGGCCGGCGACATACTGAGCGTTGTCTTTGGCGGCGACCGCCACTGCCATTGGCTCGATGTCCATGTCGGGGTTCCTCCTGGTTTTTGCATTGCTGCGCGCCGGGAGGTTGGCACAAGGCGGCTTGTGGTGGAAGGCGGCGGCGCTTCGGGCCGTGCGATGGCCGCCGCGCGCGATGAAAAAGCGAAGTGCGAATCAGGACGGCGGGGCTGACCGTGGTACGGCCCCGTGCGTCAGGCGCAGCAGTATGGAGCGCCCCAGTGCAGGGGCGGGCCGGTCGGTGGACCGGTGGCGGCGTGCGCGAGCGGCGGACGCCAGGATGCCGGCATCTGGGCGGGCGCGGGCGCGGCGGCGGCGTGCGGCGCGGAAGCCGGTGCGGCGCCGGGGGCGTCGCGTTCGAGCACTGCGGCGAGGGCGCCGGCGGCGGGCGTTTCACGCGCCTCGGCTGGCAGGCCGGGCATGACGTAGGGGTTCCCCCACCACGGCAGGCCCATGGCCGGTCGGCCGGGGCGGAAGGCCCGGAGGCTGCCGCCGAAGGCGAGAATGGCGCGGGACAGCTCCGGCCAGTCGCGATGGCCGGGGCCGATGCCGTTGTAGAGGCACATCCAGGCGATGCTGTTGCCGAACGCGCCGCGGATGAGGGCGGCGACGTGTTGGGTTGAGCCGGGCTCCAGGTCCGGGCGCATGTGGCACCAGGCGTGCGAGCGGTCCGTGCGGCGGCTGCGGCCGGCGCGCAGGAGCTCGAGCAGGAGAAGGATCAGCCGGGTGAGGAGACGGATGATGGGGTCGGGGAGGTGGTTGCGCGTGGGCGCGTCGGGGCCGACCCGATCTTCATCGGGGGCATAGGCTTCGGCCGGCGATGTGGGCGGCGAGCGCATTGGGTATGAAGTTTACCGCGGGCTGGGGCGGATGTCAAGTTAAATTTCCTAGATTGGATGGAATAGTTTTCCTTATGGGCGTTCAGAGCCAACGCCGCCTGATTGCCGACCCGGGCCGCTGGATGGCCGGGCGCCAGCGGTGCGCGAACGGGGCGTGGACCGATATGCGCTTACTGCGCCGTCATGCCGCCATCGGTCACCAGTTCCGAGCCGGTGACCAAGGATGATTCGTCGGACGCCAGGAACAACACGCCATTGGCGATATCCTCGGCGGTGCCGAGCCGACCCATCGGCGTGCGATCGAGCAGTGCCTGGCGCACGGCCGGATCGCTGAAGCGCTGCGCGGTCAGCGGCGTATCTGCGTAACCCGGATGCACGGAATTGATGCGGATTCTTTTCCCCGCATGTTGCAGCGCCGCCGACCTGGTGAAGGTCGTGATGACGCCCTTGGCGGCCGACCAGGCCGGCGAGGTGGGACTGCCGACGATGCCCATCACCGAGGACGTGGTGATGATCGACCCGCCTCCGCCTTTGCGCATGGCCTGGATCGCCGTGCGGGTGCCGAGGAATACCCCCTTGGCATGGCGTTGATCTCGCGGTCCCAGATTTCCACCGTGATGTTTTCGACGTTGGCGGGGAGGGAGACACCGGCATTGTTGAACGGGATATCCAGCCGTCCGTGCGTTGCCATCACCGCGTCCACGACCCGGGCCCGGTTCTGTTCCGAGGTCACGTCGAGGTGGAGGTAGCGCGCGTTGTGGCCATCGGCGCGCAGGGAAGCCGCGGCGCGGTTGCCCAGGTCGTCGCGGATGTCGGTCAGCACCGCTTTGGCGCCCTCGCGCACGAACAGATGCGCCGCCGCGCCGCCGAAGCCCATCAGCTCGCCCTTGATCGCAGCCGCCACAGGCGGTCAGGAGCGCTACTTTGCCCTGGAGTCGCATCGTGTCCTCCCGTGTGGTCGTTGATCGGCGGCAAGATGCGCCATTTCGCGTCCGGCCTTCATCGCCGCGCCGCGGCCCGGCTTAAGGCGTTTGCACCTGCCACGGATCGATAAGGGGAACACCGCAGTCTTCGAAACCGTCAATGTCGCGGGTGACCACACCGGCGCCCCTGGCACGCGCGATGGCCGCAATCATAAGATCGAGCGGCGCGACCGGGCGGCCGGCACGCCGGCGGCCCGCGAAAATAGCTGCGTAGGCCTCTGCGGCCGCTGTGTCGAAAGGCAGCACGCGCCCGCCAAAACCGTCGGTGAACATGGCGCGAGCCGTTGTTTCAAGGGCGGAGCGGCTCCGGCCTTCCGGCATGACGGCCAGACCGGACAGGATTTCCGCCTGACAGTTCCGCGATGGTCAACGTTTTGACGTGAGTACACGAAACGTACGCCCAGCACCCTCGCGACATCGACTTCCACTCCTCCACGATTCTCACGACTGACAACGTCCTGTCCGCAGTTGATCGACTCCTGAAGACTGACCGTCAGTTGAACCGCGACCGGGATGGGGTGAGTTTCAAGAAGCTGTCGTATGCCGCCGTGTCGGTGAAGCTGGCGCACGTTAAAAGCAACTTCGATCTCTACGCCTTCTATCGGGCGTGCGAGGAAGCGCGTTCGTTCTCGGCCTACTTCTGGTGGGCGTTGAAACCCACAGCGAAGGGATGAACAGAACCAGAACGCGTGACACTTCCGTACTTGACGGTCCCCATTTCCGCTGATAGAAGTTTTCCGGTGTCAGCGGATTATGCTCGCAACTGGGAGACCGTACATGCGTAACATCAGGATCAGCGACGACGTGGATAGATATATCGAAAAGCACGGCAAGTTCGGCGAAAACTACGACGACGTGCTCCGGCGTCTGTTCAAACTTCCACCCTCGGGCCTTCCAGCTTCGGACCCTCCACCTTCGGTTCTTCCACCTGCGGACGCTCAACCGCCCCTACAAGCCATCCCCTCGACCACGCCCGTGACCCATTGGACTCGGCGGAATGTCTCGACCCGCGAGATGAGGGCGCGGGTAACCGGGACGACACTCTCAGTCGCGTTCGAGCACGAAGCGCCTCAAACATGGGAGCTGCCAACGAACAAGGGCGATCAACACGGGATACGACGAGTGCGCGACCTCGCGGTCCAATATGCGGTTGGTCGCGGCGCTACCGATGGGCAGCGTAACGCCGTAGGGAAGGCGATAAGCGAAGCAGGATACTATCTGACTCAACGGCGAAAGCGGGTATGAGGCGATGTCCACACCTTGAAGCTGGTGCTCGTCGGGAGCGAAGCTTGAACGACAAAGCTCTTGGGGAGTTATACATGTCGCGGTCTCAACGGTTCTTCCTGGCGCTGGCACGTTTTGCCAACCGAAGCCCGGCGGAGGAGTTCAACGCTTACTGGAACTTCGCCGATCGAATGTTTAGGCTTATGCAGTGGGTGGCATTCCTGGCAGTCCTTCGGTTCGCTGCAGACAAGTCCCACAGCGATATTCTAGACATGATAGCGGGGCTGCTCTTTGTTTATCTCTGTATGCTGACACAGTTCGCACAACCCGCATGGGGCGCCTATTTGATTAGGCGCTTGCCGACTGGAACATGGCTCATCCTCCCGATAGTAATTTTGGAGTTGTGTATAACGACCGATCTTGTACTAGGCTCGCAATTCGTCGCGCGACGGGTGATCAATGAACTAATTAAGGCCACGCACTAGGATATCCACACCCTGAAGCTGGGGTGAACAGGAATGGTGTATGATGGCTAGCGAATGGATACGATGCGGAAAATCGTGCCGCGCGTGGTTGTGAACAGCGCATCGTCCGGATGGCCGGCGATCCACGCCGCCACTTCGGGCGCTGGCCGTGCGCCCATGATCGCAGACAGGACGTTGGTATCGAGAACGAACATCAGTCGAACCGAGGTGGATCGCGGTCCGGCAAACGCGGCGGTAGTTCGAGATCGTCCGCGCCGCCCAGCGGCTCGAAGCGGGCGCGGATGCGCTCATAGAGGTTGCGCGCCGGTGGTCGCTCGGGTTCCTTGAGTGTGGTTTGCAGGATGCTTCTGGCTTCGGCCTCCATCGAGTGGCCATGCTGAGCCGCGCGGACGCGCAGCCGCTCTTTGACCGCGGGTTCGAGGTTGCGGATCGTAATGCTGCTCATGCTTGGGGCTCCGCTAGCGTACCATCGTTGTAATCATTGATTGCATTGATGTCCAATCTTTGCGCCTCTCGTGCAACATAGAGGGCCGAGTCACACTCCATGGCTTTCGCGGATGGTCAGTGGCGGACCTCGAGGCGCTCGACGATACCCTGGTGCGCGTGTCGTATCTCGCCACGCATATGGAAGGACACTTGGTGGAGTTGGGACATCAATCCGCTTATGGTGCTGTCGTCAGGTCAGAGAGTGAAGGCGGCGGACGCCCTCGTCGTGTTGCGCGGCACGTAGCTGTGCTTCAATCGGGACGGCGGCGGGCTAGCCCGGCCCCCGGCGTTCGGGCGGTGCCCGGCGGACCAGGGGCGGTCGCGGAAAAGCCAGCCGCCGGTACTCACCATGTCCCAAATCGGCCAGCGCGACCGAAACGGTCTCGGCATGCCGTTGCAGCGTGGGCCAGTGATTGGTGCCGAGTTCGAGGACGGCGATCCTCAGGCCGGCAAGCCGGTTCTGATGGCGAATGTTTTTGTCCGACGTGATCAGAACGTCGAACCCGTCCCGCTCGGCAACCCGGAGGAGATCGCCGTTGCGCAGCTCATGCCAACCCATCTCAAAGGCGTGCCTGACTTCGACGCCGGCGAGAACCGTCCGCAGACCGCGCGGGACGCTGTGATCGAGAAGGGCCCTCAAGCCAGGTGAGGCACCCGCGCCTTTTTGTGGCTGTCGTAGAACTCGAACACGGCGCGAACCGTATCCGGCGTGATCCCGCCGTGGTTCTCAACCAGCCATTCGATCCCCTGCTCCCGGTTCGTAAGAAGATCCTCTGGGCGGAGCCGCGTCCCCTTGATGACGGGCTTGCCGCCCCGCTTTCCGGGCACGGTCTCGATCAGGGCGCATTCGGTCCAATCAATGTGTTCCATGATCGCAGCCTAACACGATCGCGGCCCGGTGTCCCTACCGCAACGCGTGCGCCACCCGTGCCGCGGAGCTGCTCTATGCAGTCGGTGTACATGGCCGTCCGGGTGCGCCCGTTCCCCAGATTGCCGCCGCTCGAACAGAGCGGGCGCGGTCCCGCGACCCTGATATCGCCCGCGTAAAATGCGAAGGCCAGGCGACGCGCCACACTGGAACATCGGGCGCGGACGGCCTATTCTCTCCCCCATGGACGACACACCGCACCACAGGCACCCGGCCGACAGGGGACCGCCGATGCCGAGTGAGGCGGAACTGCTTGCCTCCCTCGCCCGGAGCGAAGCCGAGCTTGCCGCCGGGCAGATCGTGTCCGGCGACGAAGTGTTGCGCGAACTGGACGAGAGCATTGCCCGCATGGAGGCGAAGCGTGCGGGCCAGACGCCTCGCTGGACCGCTACCCGTCGTTGATCGCTTGGTCGCCGACGATAGAGAACTGCGCATGAGCGAAACCACGGATTGGACGCTGATCGTCAGAGCATCCCAACAGGCGAAGGTCGCCGCAGAGGCGGCGGTCGCGTCGGCAAAGCTATTGGAGAGTGAGGTCGGTCATCGTCTCTCGGCCATGGAGGCCAGGCTTGGCGCGATCGAGGGGAGAATTGCCAATCTCGCCGCCGGCCAGAACAGCCACGAGCTGGCGATCATGCGTATCGCCGACACCCAGGCCGATCACACCGCCCGGCTGAGCAGGATCGAGACGCTGCTGACCGACATCGCGCGGAAGCTGGGCGCATGAGGAAGCAAAGAAGCGCCACCCGCTGATGTCCACACCACCACGAGCGACAAGCGACGCCCGGACATGTTTTGCTGGTAGCGAATGTTCTGATCCGCGGTGATTACGATCTCGAATCCGGCCGCCTCGGCAATGGTCAGCAGCTCGCCGTTGCCGATCTGGTCCCACCCCATCTCAACCGCGTGCCTGACGTCGTGGCCAGGAAGCAGATCGCGGAGATCGAGGGCAAGATTGTGGTCAAGAAGGATGCGGGACAAAAGCTGCCTGATGGGCGTCGTAGAAGGCAAACAGCGCGCGAATGGTCTCTGGGGCCACCCCGTGATTGCGCGAAAGCCAATCAATCCCCTCGTCGCGATTGATCAGGAGGTCCTGGGGACGCAGGCGCGTGCCGCGCAGCACCGGTTGGCCGCCCACCCTGCCGGGCACCGTCTCGATCAGCGCGCATTCTGTCCAGTCGATGTGCGTCATGGCCCTGATATAGCACTCCAGAGGCCGGATGTCCCGGCTCGCGCTGAAACTGCTCGAAGTCGGATTGGCAGCCGTCTTTCTCAAGGGTCCACCGTCGCGTCGCGTGACACATCACCCTACGAGGCCGGCGGGCTCCGGGTCGTCGATCCGTGGCAAAGCTGACGCGGCGGCGTTACCACACCCAAGTCCTGAGCTCGACTTTGCGCAATTCACGCGGCGAGGCAGAGAGTCTGGACGAGTCGGTTCAGTAGTTCGGCGGGAATTTCCACGGTTTCCCCGGATTTCCGCGACATGGAAAAATCCGGCGGGCACCA
>Ga0307372_10001960_pt1 | contig 34797 bp, 29 predicted proteins | sample OX1MG_FD_202533 | JGI IMG/M metagenome (GOLD analysis project Ga0307372, IMG submission 202533) | Soil microbial communities from Risofladan, Vaasa, Finland - OX-1 | ecosystem: Environmental > Terrestrial > Soil > Coastal area > Acid sulfate soil | place: Finland: Risofladan, Vaasa | collected... | reverse complement strand
CCGCTGCGGCGGGAACGAAGGGACCGCTGTAGATGCCGACCGGCGAGGCGTCGGCGGGTGGCGCGGTCAGGTGAAACCCGGGATAGCTGGCGAGCGCGATCTCCACGGCCGCGGCGCTGAACGCACGCCCGACTCTCGCCGGATCCGGGTCGCGCACATCGCAGTGCAGGAACGCGCTCGCCGCTTCCTCGGCGGCGGAGTCGTGGTGATCGGTCCGCGCGAGCGTCCAGAGAACGTGCTCCGGCGGCTGAGACACGAGTGCGGCGTCCATCTGCTCGCGCACCAGCGCCGCCTTGCGCTCGACGTCGAGCCCGCAGAGGACGAACACGACATCGTTGCGGTACCCGCCGAGCGTGTTGCAGCACACCTTGAGCGTCTCGGGCGGTGGTTCGCCGCGGGTCCCACTGATGCGGACACGATCGTGTCCGTCCGCCGCGAGCGTGATCGTGTCAAACCGGCTGACGACATCAGGACCGAGATAGCGCGGCGCCCCGATCTCATACAGCAATTGTGCGGTCACGGTCTCGACGGTCACCGCGCCCCCGCTTCCTGGATGCTTCGTGATGACACACGAGCCGTCCGCGTCCATCTCCGCAATCGGGAAGCCGGGACGTCGAACGTCGATCTCCGTGAAAAAGCTGAAGTTGCCGCCGGTCGCCTGGGCGCCGCATTCCAGAATGTGGCCGGCGACCGTTGCACCCGCGAGTGCGTCCCAGTCATCACGTGCCCAGCCGAAGTGTGCGGCAGCGGGTCCGACGACCAGACTCGCATCGGTCACCCGACCGGTGACCACGATATCGGCTCCTGAGCGCACGCACTCGGCGATGCCCCAGCACCCGAGGTACGCATTCGCGGTGAGCGGACTCCCGAGACCGAGGTCCGCTGCTCGTGCAAGGACGTCGTCGCCCTCGACGTGCGCGATCTTCGGCCGGAGCCCAAGACGACCGGCGAGCGCGCGGAGCGCATCCGCGAGACCGGACGGATTGAGGCCACCTGCATTCGTGACGATCGTCACACGACGCTCGAGCGCAAGTCCGAGGCATTCCTCCATCTGACGCAGGAAGGTGCCCGCGTAGCCACGTTCCGGATGGGCCATGCGCTGACGGCCGAGGATGAGCATGGTCAGCTCGGCAAGATAGTCGCCCGTCAGAACGTCGAGGTTGCCGCCGTCCAGCATCTCCCGGAATGCCGAGAAGCGGTCGCCATAGAAGCCGGAGGCATTGCCGATGCGCAGAGGGGTGTCCACAGGCACGGGAAGGCTACCCCGCATGGCGGGCGACACGTGCATGCTTCAGGGAACCGGCAGCGCGCGCTGCAGGAAGTCGTCAAAGAGTGGAACGGTGAATGCGGTGTCCCCGTGCGCCGGGCTGTAAATGATGCCCTTGCCGATGAGCGCCGAGCGACGTGGTGCAATCGACTCGACGCGTACGCCGAGCTGTGCCGCGATGTCGCCGGAGCGGTGCGGTCCCGGCCCGAGCGCGGCCATGGCGACGAGGTACTCACGCTCCTTCGGGGTCAGTCGGTCAAGCCGGACGAGGAAGAAGTTCTGGTCGAGTTGGTCCTGAACTCGTGGGGCGGCGCGCTCGACGTCGTCAGCGGTGATGGGGCTTTTGGACGCGACATTCCAGACGTGGTACCCCCATTCCTGCAGGAAGTACGGGTAGCCGTGCGACCGCGCGACCATGATGTCGAGCGCCGCGTCGTCGATGGATGCGCCACTCTCCAAAGCCGGTATCGCGAGCGCGGTGCGAGCGTCGCGGGGCTCGAGCGAGCCGATCACCGGAAAGTCGAACAATCGCTCGGCGTAGGACTTCGCCTCGCCAGCAAGGCCGCGGAGTTGTGGGAGCCCCGCTCCCGTGAGGATCACGGGCAGGTTGAGCTGGTTGGTCCTGTGGATCGCGACGATGAGCGCGGCGAGTTCGTGGGCTCTCAGGTACTGCAACTCGTCGATCGCGAGGACGATGCAGGTTCCCCGGTCGCGCGCCGCCTCGCCACACGCCACCAGCAGATCGGTGACGTCCTCCGCGAGGTTCCCGGAGTCCGCCACCCCGCGAAGCGCCTCGACATCCACCGAGACCCGGATCCCGTCAGGGAGTTGCAGGGTGAACGTCTTGAGCACGCGCAACGCTCGTGTGACCGCCGTCGACACGACATTGGTGCTGAGCGGCAGCAGGATCCGTCGCAATCGCGCAGCGAGGAGGGTGGGGAAGTGGCCGCGCTCGGGCGCCTCGATGAGTCCAACCCGGAATCCCTCCTGCTCGGCGATCTCCGAATAGCGGTTCAGGAGCACCGTCTTTCCGGCTCCGCGAAGTCCGATGAGCATCAGGCTCTTGCCAGGCCTACCCGCGACAGCACGGCGAAACGCCACCCCGAACCGGTTGATGAGATCGTCGCGGCCGGTCAGTGCCGGCGGGGGAGTGCCTGCGCCGGGCCGGTACGGGTTGGCGAGCTCATCCATGGTTGAACGTATCTTATCGAGACTTATGCAACTTATGCTCGTGACGATAAAACACTGTCAAAGCAGCTCAGGCGGCGAAGGCGTCCGGCAGCCGTGAGCGGTGCCTGACGCCGTCGATCGCGAGAATCGCGAGCGCGATCCAGACCAGCGCGAAACCGCAGAGGAGTGCGAACGATGTCGACTCACGAAGGATGAGCACGCCGATCACGAACTGCATCACGGGAGTCAGGTACTGCAGGAGCCCCATCGTCGACAACGGCAGGCGCGTGGCGGCGCCGGCGAAGAACAGCAGTGGGAGTGCCGTGATCGGTCCTGCTGATATCAGCAGAACCAGATGGCCGACGGTGGCGTCGTTGCCCACCCATGTGGCGTTTCCGGACATCGCAAGCGCTCCGAGGAGCGTGAGCGCGGGGAGCGTCAGCACGGCGCCTTCAATCACGAGGCCTTCAGGTGGGGAGGCCCTGACGCCCTTCTTGATGTAGCCGTACGTCCCGAAGGAAACAGCCAGCGAAAGTGCGATCCAAGGCGGACGCCCGTAATCGAAGCTCAACACCGTCACGGCGACCAGCCCCAGCGCCACCGCCGCCCACTGCACGACTCGCAGTCGCTCGTGGAGGATGACCACGCCGAGGCCGATGGTGAGCAGCGGATTGATGAAGTAGCCGAGGCTTGTCTCGATGACGTGCCCGTTGTTGACACCCCAGATGTAGATGCCCCAGTTGGCGGCGATGGCGATGCCCGCCGCGCCGAGCCGCAGCAGCGTGCTCCGATCGAGAGCGCGCAATCCGCGCAGTTCGTGGCGCACCGCGAGGATGATCGCCACGACAACGAAGCAGAACAGGACTCGACAGGCCAGGATCTCGAGAGGGTTCGCCGGCTCGAGCAGTGGCCAGAAGAGCGGGAAGAGGCCCCAGGACGCATAGGCGGCAACGCCATACACGAGCCCGGTGGCATTTGAGGTCGGGCCCTGGTGCTGTGGTGTGCTCATGTCCGGACCGGGACCACAGTACCGTGCGGCCGCACACTCGCCGCCCGAGGCTAATCGAGGTCGACGAGACCCTCAGCGACAGTGCGGTCGCGACCTTTTGCTATCGCCTGGTCGAGGCACTCGCCGGCGCGCGCGACAAGGTCGTCAAGACCATCACTCGCGCGATACGACACCAGACCGGCGGAAAACGATCGACCTTTGGGAGTTTCCTCGCGGAGGCGCCAGCACAGCTGCACCGCGCTGACCGTCTGGCAGTTCGGCAGGACGATGGCAAACTCGTCATGGCCCCAGCGGCCGAACAGGTCCTCGGCGCGAAGCACCGTGCGCCAGCGTGCCGTGGCATCGCGCAACGCCTCGTCGTGTGCCGCCGCGTCGTCCCCATGGTCCAACTCGTCGAAGGCGACGAGCGCGAAGCAGAGCGGATGTCCGTTGCGGCGGGCGAAGGCGACATGACGCGTCGCCTCCTCCTCGAAGGAGCTGCGACCGGGCAGGGACTCGAGGGTGTACGGCGCATCGCTCCCGGAAATCGAGGGGGTGAGAAAATCGGCGTCCTCGTTCTCGAAGATGGCGAGGTCCTCGTTGCTGAGCGCTTCGGCGCGCCGGCCGGCGATCCTCATCGAGGGAGGCCCCAAGGAAATCGGGCGGTGTCGGGGCGTGGGGCAGCGGTCGCGAGACGCATCATGCACTCAGTCTCGGGCGCGAGCGTCGCCGGAGCCCCAGCACTCATGTGACGGGTGTGTCGCGGCTTCCCCTCAGGCGCAGGCGCGGACTCGCGAATCAGGCAGCGCTCACCACGTGACTGCGATGTACTTGCTCTCGGTGAACTCGAGCAGCCCGTCGTGACCGCCTTCGCGACCAAGGCCACTCTGCTTGACGCCTCCGAACGGCGCCGCAGGGTCTGAGACGATCGCTCGGTTGAGACCGACCATCCCCGACTCGAGGGCCTCACTCACCCGGAGCCCGCGCTGCAGGTCGCGTGTGTACACGTAGGCCACGAGCCCGTATTCGGAGGCGTTCGCCATCGCGATCGCCTCCTGCTCGGTGTCGAAGACGACCAGCGGCGCCACCGGCCCGAATATCTCCTCGCGCAGGATGCCGGCGGTCGCCGGGACGTCCACCAGCACGGTCGCCGGGTAGAAGAAGCCGGCACCCTCCGGGATCCGGCCACCCACCGCAACCCGGGCGCCCTCGCCGACGGCTCCGTCCACCAGGGCAGCGACCTTGTCGCGACCCGCGGCGTTGATCATCGGGCCGAGTTGGACGCCGTCCTCGAGCCCCGGGCCGACGCGCAGCGCACCCATGGCCGCAGCCATGCGGTCACCGAACGCCTCGGCGATCCCGCGCTGCACGAGGAAGCGATTGGCGGACGTGCATGCTTCGCCGCCGTTGCGCATCTTCGCCACCATCGCGCCGGCCACAGCGCTCTCCAGATCCGCGTCATCGAAGACGACGAACGGCGCATTGCCACCAAGCTCCATCGAACAGCTGACGACGCAGTCGGCCGCCTCGCGCAGGAGTCCGCGCCCAACCTCCGTGGAGCCGGTGAACGAGAGCTTCCGTACGCGGGGGTCGTGCAGCATGGCCGAGACGACCGGGCCGGAACGTCTCGAGGGGACGACGTTGATGACGCCCGCCGGCGTTCCCGCCTCGGTGAGCAAGGCGCCAAGCGCCAGCGCGGTGAGCGGGGTGTCCGATGCCGGCTTGAGGACGACGGTGCACCCGGCAGCCAGGGCCGGCCCGATCTTCCGGGTCGCCATCGCCGCGGGGAAGTTCCATGGCGTCACGAGGACGCTGACCCCGATCGGCTGACGCAGCACGAGGATGCGGTTGGTGCCGGCCGGGGCGGTATGCAGGTCACCCCCGGCGCGCACGGCCTCCTCAGCGAACCATCGAAAGAACTCGGCCGCGTAGGTCACTTCGCCGCGCGCGTCGGAGAGCGCCTTGCCGTTCTCGCGGACGATCAAGCGGGCGAGTGCATCGGTGCGCTCGGTCATGAGCTCGAACGTTCGCCGCAGGATCTCCGACCGCTGCCGCGGTGGCGTCGCCGCCCATCCCGGCAGCGCTGCCTCGGCGGCGCCGACCGCGGCGAGCCCGTCTTCCACCGAGGCGTCCGCGACCGTGGCGATGACGTCTCCCGTGGAGGGGTCGTCAACCTCGAAGGTGCGCCCCTCCGATGCGTCGACCCATTCGCCGCCGATGAGCAGCTGGGTCGGTACGCCGACGGTCTCCGGGCTCCGCGTGATCGTGCTCATGACTGCATTGCCCTCTCAATGGTGCTGACGATGCGTTCGACTGACGGAATCGCCATGTCCTCGAGTGCATCCGCAGATGGAAGCGGGATGTGTGGGGTGGTGATGCGCAGCGGCGGTCCGTCGAGCTCATTGAAGCACTCCTCAGCGACGATCGACACCAGCTCGGCCCCCCAGCCGCAGAGGCGTGGGTTCTCCTCGACGGTGAACATCCGCCCCGTCGCCGCTACCTCGCGGAGGATCGTCCGGGTGTCGAGCGGCACCAGGCTGCGAACGTCGACGACGGTGGCCTCGATCCCCCGGCCGGCAAGCGCCTCCGCCGCGGCGAGCGCACGCGGGACCATCGCCGCCAGCGCGACGATCGTTGCGTCTCCGCCCGAGCGCAACACCTTCGCTGTGCCGAGCGTGTCGACGAGCTCGCCATCCGGAACCTCGCCCTTGCTCGCGTACAGGCCCTTGTGCTCGAAGAACAGCACCGGGTCGGGGTCGCGAACCGCGGCGGCGAAGAGGCCGATGACGTCGGCCGGTGTCGAAGGAGCGACGACCTTGAGGCCCGGCACCGCCATCGCCCAGTTCTCGACTGATTGCGAGTGCTGCGCGCCAAAGCGCAGGCCGCCACCGTTGCCAGACCTGATCACGAGCGGGAAGCTCACCTGACCCGACGTCATGTACGAGCTTTTAGCGATCTGGTTGGCGACCAGGTCCCAGCACACCGCGAAGAAGTCCGCGAACATGATCTCCGCGATCGGCCGCAGGCCGGTCATCGCCGCGCCCATCGCGGCGCCGAGGATGGCCTGCTCGGAAATCGGTGTGTCTCGAACGCGTTCCGGGCCGAAGCGTTCGAGCAGCCCGACCGTCGCCTTGAACACACCTCCGGCGCCGCCGACGTCCTCACCGAGGAAGACGACATTCGGGTCGCGATCCATCTCCTGCGCGATTGCTCGCGCAACCGCGCTCCGGTATGTCAGTTCCGCCATGACCATCCTCCGTCGGACCACACATCGCGCATCAACATGTCCGCGCCCGGAGGTGGCGATGCCTTTGCCTCGATCGTGGCAGTCTCCACATCGCCGTCGGCGGTTTCCTCGATCGCGTCCAGCGCGGCATCACTGACGCCCTGCCGGAGCAGGCGCGTGCGGTAGAGGACGATCGGGTCGTACGCGGCCCACGCCGCGACCTCGTCCTTCGGTTTGTACGTGCCCGGATCGGCGCGCGAGTGCCCGCTCGTTCGGTAGGTCCGAGCCTCGATGAGCGATGGGCCGCCGCCGCTTCGCGCGCGGTCGAGACATTCGCGCGCGGTCAGGTACATCGCATCCGCGTCGTTGCCGTCGACGAGGATGCGCTCAAGCCCGTATGCGGCGGCGCGATCAGCCGCCGGATTCTCGACGGCGGTGACCGACCCGATTGGTGTGTATTCCATGTACAGGTTGTTCTCGCAGACGAAGACCACCGGCAGCTTCCACACGGCTGCGAGATTCAGCGACTCGTGGAATGCCCCGATGTTCGTGGTGCCGTCGCCGAAGAACGCAACCGCGACGCGCGGTTCGCCGCGGTACTGCGCCGACCAGGCGGCGCCGAGGGCGATCGTCAGATGTGCGCCGACGATGGCGTACGACCCCATGACGCCGTGGCCGACGTCGGTGAGATGCATCGACCCGCCCTTGCCGGACAGCACACCGCACGACCGTCCGAGGAGCTCGCCCATGACGCCGGTCATCGACGTTCCACGCGCAAGCGTGTGCGCGTGCCCGCGGTACGTCGCAAACGTGTAATCGTGCTCCTCCATTGCCTCGCCGAACGCTGCGGCGATCGCCTCCTGACCGAGGGAGAGGTGACTCGTGCCTTTCACGAGGTTCTGCATGAACAGGTCGTACGCGCGCGTCTCGAACTTGCGCATCCGGACCATCTGACGGTAGAGCGCGAGTGCCGTTGTCGGGTCGACGTTTCCCGCAGCGTGATGCAACGTCGACGCGTCGACCCCCGGTGGTCCCGTCGCCTCGACAGGTTCGTCAGTCGTTGCCGGCATGTGTGTGCTCTCCTCTCCGTGCGATTGGTATCGGGCTAGTACTTGTTGGTGACGAACAGCGCTTCGGCCGGGAAGAGGGTCAGCACGGCGCAACCGTCGGTGGTGACGACGATCTCCTCCTCGATGCGCGCGGCAGACCGACCGTCGCTCGCCGGGCAGTACGTCTCGAGCGCGAAGACCATGCCCGCCTGCAACTCGATCGGATGCTCGAGCGAGTTGAGACGCGAGATGATCGGTCGCTCGTGCAATCCCAGTCCGAGCCCGTGGCCGAACTGGAGTCCGAACGCGTCCATCTCATTCGCGAATCCGAAATCCGTTGCGGCAGGCCAGAGCTGCGCGATCTGATCGGTTGTCGTTCCCGGTTTCACGAGCGCGATGGCAGCGTCGATCCACTCACGTGCGCGCGCATATGCATCGCGCTGCGACTGCGTCGCTCGTCCGACCGCGAATGTTCGGTAGTAGCAGGTGCGATATCCGTTGAACGATTGGATGATGTCGAAGTACGCCTGGTCGCCGGGCCGGATGAGCCGATCACTGAAATTGTGGGGGTGCGGATTGCAACGCTCGCCGGAGACGGCGTTGATCGCCTCGACGTCGTCGGAGCCCATCTCGTAGAGGCGCTTGTTCGCGAGCGCCACAATCTCGTTCTCACGAATACCCGGTTTGAGCGCCTCGGCGATGTCCTGGTACACGCCGTCGACCATCGCTGCCGCCGTTGACAGCAGGGCGATCTCGTCTGCCGACTTGATCAGGCGGGCATCGAGCATGACCTGCTGCGCGTCGCGAACTTCGATGCCGGCGCGCAGCAATTCGAGCATCATCGGCGTCTCAGCGATGTCCACGCCGAGCGGCATCCCGGCGACGCCGGCGGCCGTCAGCTCGAAGAGGATCTCCGCCACAGCACGGGTGATGAGTCCGGCATCCGGTGCAACGGCGCCCCGAAGTCCGAGCATTCCCGCGCGGCTGTTCTCGGGCCGGATCCACGGTGCGTGGAGCTGATGGTGCCGAGCAGCGGAGCCGAAATCCCAGACGATGGGCTCGCCGCCCCGTGTCAGGAGCACATAGCGCGCCACCTTGTCGCGCGCCCACTCGCCGATCATCGTCGCCGAGACGTAGCGGATGTTGTTGACGTCGAAGAGGAGCACGGCGCCAAGCTCCGACGCGTCGAGCGCGGCGCGGGCGCGCGCCAGCCGGTACGCGCGAAGGCGGGTGAAGTCGACCCGTTCCTCGAAGTCGACGTTCATGCGACCGGGGCTGGGCGGCACGCCGCCCGGCGGAGTGGTGAGGCTCATCGACGATATCTCCTGCTCGCTATCGCAGTTGATCGCTCATCCAGTCCGCCATCGCCGGCCGGTACTTGTAAGCGATGTTGTTGCACACGTGGTTCCCGTCGGGATACATGAGGAGCGTTGCGTTCGGCGCCTCTCGCGCGATGCGCTCCGCCTGCGCCGGTGGGAAAAGGCGGTCCCGCGCGCCGTGGATGACGAGCAGCGGCTGCGTCACCTGATCGAGCACACCCTCGAGGTTCAGCGTGAACGCTTTCTGCCGCGCCTCGTTCTCGCCGGCCGACTTCGTGTAGAAGATGTAGCCGCCACGGGTCAGCGGATTGAGCGCGTCCCAGCATTCGCCGAGGTTGTACGGTCCGGCGAGCCCGATGACCGCTGTGAGTCGCGGTTCGTGCGCCGCCGCACGCGGCCCGTAGATCGCTCCCATGCTGATGCCCATCAGGCCCGTTGATCCAAAGGTGGCATCGAGACCCAGCGCTGTGAGGTGATCAAGCACCGGCGTGATCACGGTCTCCCAGTTGGGGCGGATCGCGAAGTGAACCGAGTTCTCCGACTGACCGGGACCCTCGATGCTCAGCGTGGCCATGCCCCGCCGCAGGAACTCGTTCTCGGTGGTGAACATTTCCTCCTTCGACGAGTCGAGGCCTGGGACGATGAGCACCAACGGGGGAGTGGTGACCGCTTGAGGACGGCGCAGGTGGCCGGGGATGATGTGATCCTCGAACGGGATCTCGATGCGCTCCGCCGGCGGGTCGAGATGTGCCAGCGTTCTGGCGTAGACCGCAACCGAACGGTCGCGCAGTTCGGCGTGCAGCGCCGGGTCCTCGAACCAGAGGAATTTCCCGAGGTGGTAGGACCACGCGGCTCGTTGGTATGCGTCAACGGCAGACACGATGCGTCCAGCCCGCTCGGCTTCGCGTCCTCTCGCCTCGTGCGCAGCGCCGACCGCGTACCAGTTGGGACCCCAGTCCGACCACTCCGTGGTTCGTCCGAGGACGTCGTCGAAATCGTTGACGTCGATGCCGTTGGCGACGAAACGCGGCTGCCAGTGGTGCGCGGCCATCTGCACGCGGTTCAACGCATCGGTCATGCAGGTGCTCCCAGGAACAGGCGGCCGATCTCGCCATTGCCGAGCACGTCGACGCCAGACCCCTCGAGGCGCACGCGCCCGCTCTCGAGCACGACGCCGTGACTGGCGAGCCCGAGGCCGGAGCGCGCATTCTGCTCGACGAGCAGGATGGTCCGACCAGCCCTGTTCATGTCGCGGATCAGGTCGAAGACCACCGTGTGTGTCTTGGGGTCCAGCCCCATGGACGGCTCGTCGAGCACCAGCAGTTTCGGGTCGAGCATGAGAGCGCGCGCGAACTCGATGATCTTCTGTTGCCCGCCGGACAGCGAGGCGACGCGTTCGTGGCGGCGCTCCGCGACCATCGGGAACGTGTCGCAGACGCTGCGCATGCGTCGCTCGATGAGCGAGCGGTCCGAAAGGATATACGCGCCCATGCGCACGTTCTCCCAGACCGTCATCGTGGGGAAGAGGCTCCGCTCCTGCGGGACCTGCACGATGCCGCGCTGGAGGATCTGCCTGGGACTCAGTCCCGCCATCGATGCGCCGTCGAATTGGATGGTGCCGAGTCGCGGCCGGAGCAGCCCGCTCACCAGGCGCAGGATCGTGGACTTCCCAGCCCCGTTGGGTCCGACGATGCACGTGATGCCGCCTTCCACGACCGACAGATCGAGCTCGTGCAGCACGTCGCCGCCGCCGTAGCCGGCCGTCACATGGTCGAGGTGGAGGAGTGCCGTCACCTATGAGCCCAGGTACGCTTCGAGCACGGCAGGATTGGCGCGAATCTCGGCGGGAGTCCCGGTGGCGAGGACCGCGCCGCGATGTAGCACGACGACGTCGTGGCACAGCCCCATGACGAACGGCATGTTGTGCTCGACGAGGAGAAACGACACGCCCTGCGCGTTGAGCGCGCGGATGTGATCGCTGATGCGGTCGACGAGTGCCGGGTTGACGCCGCCCGCCGGCTCGTCGAGCAGGACCAGCTGCGGCTGGACCATCATCACCGCTGCGAGCTCGAGCAGCTTGCGCTGTCCGTATGAGAGCGATCCACCCAGCAATCCCGCCACGTGGGCGATATCCATCATCGCGAGCATGTCCATCGCGCGCGCGCGCTCGTCGTGACGATGGCCTCGAGAGAAGAGTCCTCGCAGCCCGTCACGCCGCATGGGCACGAGCATGTTCTCGAGCGCTGTCAACCGCGGAAAGATGCGCGCCAGTTGAAACGTGCGACCGATGCCGAGTGCGTAGATGCGATCAGGTCCGAGGTCGGCGATCGACCGACCGTTGAAACGCACGTCTCCCGAGTCCTTGACGATAAAGCCGGTGATGAGATTGAAAACGGTCGTCTTTCCCGAGCCGTTGGGACCGATGAGGCCGGTGACGCTGCCTGGCTGAAGCGACAGCGAGCACGCATCGACCGCGGTGACACCGCCGAACCGCTTGGAGAGTCTCGCCACCTCGAGCATGCTCATGGTGCCGGCTCGACGATGACGTGGGTGTCCGTCGCCGATCCGGCAGCGTCCGACGGACCGACCGCTCGGCGGTTGTTCACCCGGCCGATGAGGGAGGTCACGGACGGCACGATCCCGCGCGGCATGAGGATGATCACGACCAGAAAGACGGCGGCATAGAACACGAGGTAGAGACGGCTCGCACCGAAGTTGTATGCAAGCCATAGTTGCGCCGGCTCGAGAATGACCGCGCCGAGCACCGGCCCCCAGAGCGTGCCGAGTCCCCCGAGAAATACCATGAGGACGATCGAGATGCCGATCAGGGGATCGATTGCGAACTGGGGGTAGATGTACGTCACGTAGTATCCGTACAGCGCGCCGATCATCCCGACGAGCGCGGCGCTGACGATGAACGCGGTGAGCTTGTACCCGTGCGCCGGCACGCCGACCGCGAGGGCTTTGTCCTCATCGTCGCGGATGGCCAGCAGGCCAAGACCGAACTTTGAGCGCCGGATCCACCAGGAGACGGCGAGGGCGACGAGCGCCATGAGCAGCATCGCGTAATAGAAGGGAGTGTTGTAGAAGTCGCCGGTCCACGGCGGCACGGGAAAACTCAAACCGGCGCCGCCGCCTGTGAGTCCCACGAGGTTCTCGGCAAGCAGCTGGACCATGAACATCATGGCGATCGTCACGATGACGAACGTCGCCGCGCGGGTCCGCAGCGCCACCCAGCCGATACCAAGGGCAAGGACCACGGTCAGCGCGCCCGCCACCGGGACGAAGAGGAAGGGCTCGTAGCCGCCCGCGATCCCGAGGTGCGCGAGCACGAGACCGAATGCGTACGCGCCAAATCCGAAGAACGCGGCGTGCCCGAGTGAGATGTAACCGGTGTAGCCGCCCATGATGTTCCAGGCTGTCGCAAGACCAACATACATCGCGGTGAACACGGCGATGTTGGTTGTGGCCGGATCCGTGGCGAACACCGGAACGAGGAGGGCGAGGACGACGGCAACCGCGAGTGCCCCGAATTTGACCGGGGTGCTCGTCACCACGCGAGTCATATGCGCTCGCGCACTCGGATCCCGTACAGGCCCTGCGGACGCACGACCAGTACCACCACCAGGATCACGAAAAAAGCGAAGCTTGCCCACACCGGGGAGATCACCACCGCCGCGACGTCTTCGACGATGAGCATCGCGATGGCGCCGATGATCGCGCCCCGCAGACTGCCGAGACCACCGAGGACGATGATGGTGAGCAGCCGCGAGATCAGGTCGTAGTGGCTGCCGGGGTCGAACGAGGTCGTCATCCCGAAGACGACACCACCTGCCGCGGCCGTCGCAACGCCGATCCCGAACGCGAGAGCTGAGACGCGGTCGACGTTCACCCCCACCAACTGGGCCGCCGTGCGGTTCAGCATGGTCGCGCGAATCGCCGCGCCGAAGGGCGTGCGGTATAGCAGCAGGAATATCCCAGCGAGGATCGCGACGCAGAGTCCAAAACCGAACACGTAGACGTAGGCGATGTGGAAGCCGAGGATGGGGAATGAGGCCGTCTCATACCACGCGCTCAGCTGCACGAAGTTGTTGGTGAAGATGAACCCGAGGAGGCCTTCGATACCGAGGGCCACCGCGTAGGTGACCAGCACCGACAGCGCCTCGCGGTCCTCCTTCAACGGACGGATGAACGCGACCTGCAGCACCACGCCGACGATGAACATGGCAGGCATCGTGATCAGCAGGCTCACGAACGGATCGATGTGCGCGCCGGAGTTGAGCAGCGCAAAGCTGAGGTAGGCGCCGAGGATGACGAGCGCGCCATGCCCGACGTTGATGATCCGCATCACGCCGAAGATCAGCGTGAGCCCCGATGCCATGAGCGCGTACACGCCCCCGGTCAGGACGCCGAAGACGACCGCTTCCAGGATCAGGGTCATCCGAGCCCCCGGCCCCGGGTCACCCGGAGAAGGCGGGCTTGGGGTATTCGGGTTGAGCGACCGCTGCGGACGACGGATATACGGGCACGGTGGTGCCGTTCTGCCACTGCACCAGGAAGCTTGCGCCGTTCGGCCGGCCGAGCGAGTCAAATGCCATCGGCCCTTGAACGGTCTGGAACGTGCCGCTGTGCAGCGCCGTGATCAGCGCCGAGTTGAGGATGCTGTGCGCCTTCTGCGCCGCCTGATCCACGACCTCGCCGACGCTGTACGCCTCGGGCGCATCCGACGGGATGTCCCCCGGGGTGCCGCCGTACTTGGCGACGAACTCGCTGACGAATGTGGCGTTATTGGGCGTCTTGGCACTCGACCACCATCCTGCCGGGACCATCACCCCCTCGGTGTTTGCGACACCGACCTGCTTGGAGAAGTCGCTTCCCTGGTCAGGCCCGGCGGTCTCGATGAGCGCCTTGGGGTTGTAGTGCTGCTGCTGGAACGCCTTGATGAACGCGATCCCGTCGGGCTCCTGGGTTCCGAGGATGACGATGTCGGCGTTCGCGGAGATCACCTGTTGCGCGAGCGGCGTGAAGTCGGTCGTCTCAGCGGGATACACCTTGTAGGAGGCCGTCCTGATTCCTCCCGCTTCGAGCAGTGCGCGCGCCTTGTCGACCTGCGGCTGGGTGAACGGGTCATCCTCGGTGGAGTAGGCGGCCGTCGCCGGACGCTGAGCCGCGGGGAGCGAGAGCACCCATTGCGTGAAGCTGACGAGGTTGTCCTCAACAGGCGCCGGCTGGACGAAGAACAGCGAGTGGATCGCAGGCGTGCGGTTGAACACGCTCGGTCCACCACCCGCCGGTTCGGGGAATGCATATCCGAAACGATTGGTGACGGTCGACGCCGGGATCGTCAGCAGGCTGCTGAACGGTCCGAAGACCAGGGCGACCTTGTCCTGCGTGATGAGGTTCTGGTAGTTGGTGACCACCTGCGCGGTGCTGCTGGCGTCGTCGACGTATTTCATCGTCACGTGATGTCCGAGCAGGCCGCCCTTCCGGTTCTCGTCCTGTGCCCACAGGTCATAGCCCTGCACGAGCGCTTTGCCATCGCCGGAGAAATCGCCTGTCAGGGAGACCGACACCCCGATGGTGATCGGTGCGCTTGCCGCCGGCGAACCGCTGCCGCTCGTACTCGTGCTGCCGCACGCCGCCAGACCCAGCCAGCCGACAGAGACGATCCCGGTCACGGCCAGTGACAGAGGCTTCCGCATGACTCGTCCCCCGCTCGCCGCAGGCGAGCTGTGTACCGGTGAACAAACGATTGCGCTAGCCTAGGACCCAGCGGAAACGAATGTCAAGGGCAAACAAATGCAGGTGACGCTCAAGGAGTTGGCGATGCGCGCCAACGTCCACCCCTCGACGATCTCGCGCGTGGCCAACAACGACCCTGGCCTGCGCATCGCCGCGGCCACCCGCAGTCGCATCGAGGGGATCCTTCGCGAGACCGGCTATCAGCCCAACGGCATCGCTCGCGGGCTGAAGTTGCGCCAGACCAAGGTGCTCGCGGTGGTCATCCCGGATATCACCAACCCGTTTTTCGCAGCGCTGTTCCGGGGGGTCGAGGACGCGGCGTCACCGCGCGGCTTCAACGTGCTCCTCTGCAACACCGACGGACTGCCGGACCGTCAGCGGTCCCACCTCCAGAGCCTCCAGGCCCGCCGGGTCGACGGCGTCATCGTCGCGAGCAGCTTCCTGAAGGATCCGAGCGTGCGCGAGCTCCGCGGGCAGAAGGGTCCGTACGTCCTCGTGAATCGCTTCAGCGATGAGGGGGAGGATCCATTCGTCGGGTCGGACGACCTCCTCGGTGGCCAGCTCGCCACCACGCACCTGATCGAACTTGGACATACCCGAATTGGCCATCTGGCCGGCAAGCCGACGGTCAGCACGGGCATCCTCCGCCGGCGTGGCTTCTTCGCCGCGCACGCGCTTGCCGGGATCGCCCCCGATCCACGGCTGATCATTGAAGCCGGCTACACCGAGGAGAGCGGAGCGCTCGCGGCCCGGCGTCTCCTCTCGCTTCCCGATCCACCAACCGCCGTGTTCGCCGTCACCGACATGGTCGCCCTCGGCCTCGCGGGGGTCGCGCACCAGCTCGGACTCCGCATCCCCCAAGACCTGGCGATCGTCGGTTACAACGACATTCCGCTTGCCAGCCGGGTCAGCCCCGGCCTGACGACGATGCATGTCCCCATCCATGAGTTCGGCTCAGTCGCGGTGCGCCTGCTTCTCGAGCAACTCGAGAGTGAGTCGGTGGGGCGCCGCGTGCGCTTCACCCCGGACCTCATCGTCCGCGACTCGACCGTCCTCGGCGAGGGGAGCGCCGGACGTCTTCGCCGGCCGAGCATGAGCACCGAGTAGGCATCGATTGACACCGAGAAAATCCGGCCGCTATGCTAGGCAATCGTTTGCGCAACTCGAAATCGCGTTCGCAGCTGTGGGAGAGTAAGTGATGAGCGGAGCGACGCCGAACGGCGAGACGCTCGGATGGATCGGCGTCGGCCGGATGGGCGAGGTGCTCACCGGACGTCTGCTCGATCGCGGCTGCGACCTCGCGGTCTACAACCGCACCAGAGCGAAGGCGAAGCCGCTGGCCGATCGCGGCGCCCGTCTCGTTGACCACCCGGTGGAGCTCGCCGACCGCGACATCGTGATCACCATGGTCGCGGGGTCGAGCGACTTCGAGGCAGTGATGACCGGTCCGCAGGGGTTGCTCACTGACCCGGACCACGTGCCGGGGCTCGTCGTCGACGCGTCGACGGTCTCGATGGAGGTCTCGGAGGGCATCCGGGGGCTGGCGGCCGAGCGCGGCGTGGCCCTTCTGGCCGCACCGGTCAGCGGGAATCCCAAAGCGGCTCGGGCGGGGATGCTGAGCGTCGCAGTGTCAGGGCCACGAGTCTCCTACGAGCGAGCACTGCCCTATCTTCGGATGCTGGGTCGCAGCGTGTCGTACGTGGGCGACGGCGAGGCCGCCCGTCTGGTGAAGATCTGCCACAACCTCATGCTTGGGGTCGTCGCCCAGATCCTCGCGGAGACGACGGTTCTCGCGGAGAGCGGCGGTATCGCGCGGGCCGACTACCTCGCCTTCATCAACGACAGCGTGCTGGGGTCGACGTTCACCCGATACAAGACGCCGGCATACGTCAACCTCGACTTCACGCCAACCTTCACCAACCACCTGCTGCGCAAGGACCTCGAGCTGGGGCTCGCAGCGGCACGCCAGCATGACGTCCCGCTCCCGCTGACCGCTGTCACCCATCAGATCGTGATGAGCCTGATCGGTCAGGGGTTCGGCGACCAGGACTTCGCATCGCTCATCGAGGTCGCGGCGCGTGGCGCGAACCTCGTGCTCGAGCCCGACCTGCGGTTCATCCCCGACGGGCTCGGCAGCAATGAGGCGCCCGGCTCCCCGGACTGAGCAATCCCCGGGTTCGTCTGCGTTAGGGTGAACGTCTGATGCTTGCCCTGACCACGACCGGCGATGCCGATCTGCTCGCGCTGACCGAGGTACCCGAACCTGAGCCCATGGCGACCGAGGCGCTCGTCCGGGTTTCGACGACGAGCCTCAACCGGGGCGAGGTCGCGCGCAGTGCCGCGGCGCCTGCCGGCCAGCGCCCGGGCTGGGACGTCGTCGGGGTTGTCGAGCGCGCAGCCGAACGAGGCGGTGGGCCGCCGGTGGGCGCAACCGTGGTCGGCCTCGCGAACAGCGGTGCGTGGGCTGAGCTTGTCGCCGTTCCCGCCGACCTCCTCGCCGCCGTCCCCGTCGGCGTGAGTCCCGCGCAGGCCGCGTGCCTGCCCGTTGCCGGGATGACCGCCGTTCGCGCCCTGGCACTCGGAGGCTTCCCTGCGGGAAAGCGCGTCCTCGTCACGGGTGCGTCGGGCGGCGTCGGCCACATCGCGGTGCAGCTCGCGCGCAGCGTGCAGATGAGGGTGACAGGCCTCATCCGCAACCCCGAGGCGGACGCGGGTGCTGCGGCCGCATGCCACCACGTCATCCGCGACATCGCGGATGCGGAGGGGCCGTTCGACCACATCCTGGATGGGGTCGGTGGAGCGGTGCTCACGCGCTGCCTCGAGGTCGTGGCGCCGCGTGGCGTCGTCGTCTCGTACGCGTCCACGCTCATGGAGCCGGCGACACTCGGCGCGCGCTGGTTCGGGGCGCACGTCGGCGCGACGTTGCGCTCGCTGCTGCTCTTCGAGGAGCTGCCACACACGCAGAGCGCTGCGTCCGACCTGTCGGCGCTCTGCGCGCTGGTCGCGTCAGGCGTCCTGAAGATACACATCGACGTCGAAGCGGACTGGAGTCGCGGTGGCGCGCTGGCGCGCGACCTCCTCGAGCGCCGGGTCACGGGCAAGGTCGTCCTCCGGATCGGCCGGCCCTGACGCGCGAGCCAACAGACGCGCAAGCCAACAGAAAGGACTCGCGGTGCACGATGGTGACGCATGACCGATAACGGCCCGTCGGGCAACAGCTTTGACAACTGGGCGTATCCGCCGCAACCGCCGCCGGCCTGGCCCTCCATGCCGCCAGGAACGCCGCCGAAACGCAGCTCGCGCATGCTGGGGCTCGGCGCCGCGATCGTCGCCACCATCCTGATCGGCGCGGTCGGCGGCGTCGGCGTCGCATTCCTGACCCGCTCACACACGCAAACACCATCCAGCGGCGGTGCGCCCACGGCGCTGCCCACCAATGCGCCGCCGTCCCCGGCGCTCACCCTCTACCAGAAGTCGCTCGCGACGATGCGAGCCGCAGCCGGCTTTCACTATGTGAACGCGTCCGGTGGACCCGAGCCGGAGACCATCACCGGCGACGCCGGCGTGGCCGGCGGCCGTCAGGACATCGTGTTCACGGCGTCATACGGTCAGGAGAAATTCACGCTCCTGCTCGTGAGCGGCACGGTGTATTTCGAAGGGAATACCGCCGCCGTGGAAGACCAGCTGGGCGTCGTCACCGCCGACGCGGCGAAGCTGCAGAACAAGTGGGTGTCCGTGGCGAGCGGTGACGGTCCGTACGGCATTCTGCAGCCCGGGATCACCGTCGCCTCCCAGGTTACGGAAGTCCAGTTCGTCCCCACTTCGACAACGCCGGTGACCACCACGGGCGGCGTTGCAGCTACCAGGATCCGCGGCTCGATCCCGGCATCGAACGGCATCCCCGCCGCGACGGTGCAGCTTGACGTCGCTCCGACGTCGAATCTTCCGGTGGACTACTCGTCGACCGTCACGCTCAATGGCGCGTCGGTCACGAGCACGACCACGTTCAGCCAATGGGGAGCCGCGCCGACGGTGTCGGTACCCTCGGGCGCGATCGCCTGGTCGTCACTCACGACGGCGACACCTCCCGGTGGCTACGGCCGCGGCGGTAGCACCGCCGCCGCCCCGACACCCACGCCCGCAGGAGGCGCGATCTAGCGCTCCCCGGAGAGGCGTTGGAACAGGCCGCGAATTTCTTCAGGAGAAAGTTCCAGCGTCGCGTCGCCGACATGGAGCTCGAAACGCTGCAGCCGGGGTCCTTCCGATGCCCACGGGCGGGAGAACGTCCACACCTTCTCGGATTTCGCAATGTCGACGACACGAGCCTGCAGGTCGGCGAGACTCACGGCGAAACGGATGTGCATCACGGGACTCTGTACCGGATCGGGCAGTATCTCGACACCGGGAAGACCGCGAACCGCACGAGCGATCGCGCGCGCATGCCGGTAGTAGCGCGGCATCCTCGGCAGCCGGGAGCGAAGCACCGTCAACGCCGATGCGGCGTATGGCCAGAGCATGATCATGCGGCCGCCGTGGCGCGTCCGCCATACCGACAGCTCCTCGATGACGTCCGCATCGCCGGCGACGCAACAGCCCGCGATGCCGCCGAGGCCCTTGTAAAAGGAGACGTAGACGCTGTCGAACACTCCGGCAACGTCCTGCAGCGACTTGCGGTGCTGACTGGCGTAAAACGGCGACGCATCCCAGAGGCGAGCGCCGTCGAGGTGCACTGCAGCGTCCCGATCGCGAGCCCAGGCCGCCTGGGCGACGAGCTGGGCCCAGGAGGGCAGCGTTCCGCCAAGCCCGCGCTGTGGCAGCTCGAGGAGCAATGCGGCGATGGGTTCGCGCACCTCGGCAAGGGTTGCGGTCGAGAGCGGCTCATCACGCGGTCCGATCGGAATACCGAAGAGGTTGTGCAGGCGCTGGTAGCCGCGTTCCTCGTTGGTCTCCATGTGGCACATGGGGTGAAAGACGATGCTGCGACTGCGTCTGCGGTCCGCGTGAACGCGCAGTGTTGCCTGCTGCGCCATCGTCCCGGTGGGGAGGAACAGCGCTGCTTGCTTGCCGAGGAGCGACGCGACCTCGGCCTCCAGCTCGGCGACGGCTCCGCCGATCCCGTAGTAGTCCACCGCGGTGTCTGCAGGAATGGTCGCCAGCAGATCGCGCGCCGTCCGGGGACCATGACCGTGGAGGAATCGCGTGCACGACCTGGTCAGCGCTTCGACCTTGGGGTCGCGCGAGAAGGCTGGAGGTGTTTTCGTCGCAGTCCGCGCCATGCGACAAGACCATACGAGTCCCGGTGGGCGGGAGGAGGGATTGAGAGCCACGCAGCGCCCACGCACCCATTTGCGGGTGTGCGGGCCGCTGCTGCCGGCTCGGAACGACGGCCTCAGCCGACCGCTACTTCGAAGACGCGTGTCCCCCAGTTGCTGACGCGATCCGGTGTCTGGCTTGCGAGCGGTGGCACGTACTCGGTGGCCATCCACACGCCGTTGCCGGCGGGATCGATGGCGGCCCACGAATAATCACCCCAACGCGATGAGGTGAGCGCGTACGGCCCCGTCCCGTTGGCGGCGATATGGATCGACCCGAAGCCAGACTGACTTGCGCCGAGGACCGCGTATGCCGCGCTCGGGAAGTGACCTGCTCCGGTCACTGCGAAGCCCATCGCGGCGTTGCCCGACGGCAATGCCTGGAGGGCTGGATAGATCACGTTATTGCCCGCCATGGCAACGTATCCCTGGCGCTGTATCGATGAGGCACCGATGTGGTTGCGGCTGATGGTCGGATGCACGCTGAACCATGCCGCCCCTGCGCGCACGGTCGGGTCGTGCGCGATCGATACGGAGCTGGTCAGCTCACCCCACAGAGACCCGTTGATGTACTGCGTCTGCTGCATGCGATCGTCGCCTGAGTCGATGGTGCTCGTCGCTCCCTTCTGCACCGCGGCGGGCGGCTGGCCATAGGTTTCAGAGGAGATCAACGTGCTCGACAGCACCGGCGAATGACCGTTCTGCAATGCGGTCCGGTCGGTCATCGCCCAGACGCCGATCACCGAGCCGCCGCCGTTCGTGGCGTTCTTGTTCCCGGCCTGGGAATCCTGCGTGCTGAGGAAGAACTCGGCGCTCGGGCTGCCCGTGCTGATCGCCGGCTGCACAGAGGCCGCGAGCGTCCCGCCGATGTTCAGGGTGCCGAAGTGCGCAAAGTGTGTCGGCGCGCCCGCAACGAGGTCCTCCTTGGAGAAGGCATACACCTGCGCGCCGTTGAACTCCGGTCCGAGGATCGAGAACTCGTTGGTCGTGACGTAGAGGTTGTCCTGATCCATCCCGAGCGTCGGCTGATCACCGAAGCATGGGCAGCCATTGCCGCCGGCATTGGTGGTGTCGATCTCGTACTGCGTCCAGATGTTCTCAGGATTGCCTGAGCTGTTCACCGCGATATCCAGCTGAGACGACTTGCCGTCCACGGCCTCGCCGCCACTCAGGAAGAGAATGGTGGCGAACCACGTATTCGTGGTGGCGTCGTAGTAGCAGCGCGGATCGCTCGTGAACTGGGTCGAGCCCTGATCAAAGAGGTCGTTGACGTTGGTCGGCCCTTCAAGCGTCTTGCCGTTGGTCGTGAAGATCCGATACGCCGAGTTCACGGGCTCGAGAACGTAGCCGTTGCCGACGCAGAGCCCCTGGTCGGGTGGCTCGAACTCCTGATTGAAGTTGGTCTTGCGGCTGTCGTTACTGCTCGTCCCGTTGAAATTGCTCAGGAGTGACGAGGGGACGGACGCCGTGGCGTACGAGACGCCGGCTGCAGCGATCGCCGCCGCTGCGTTGCCTGTTGACGCAATTGTGGATCGCGCGCCTCGCTGCGTGTGGTGCGCTGTCTGGCTCAAGGCCGCGGCCGCCGTTGGACCGGTCGTCGGTGCCACGACACCGACTGTGGCCGGTGCATATACCGTCACCGGCGACGCCGCGCGTGCAGCGCTCGAGAACGGCGCGGCGAACGCCATGCCGGTCATCCCGATGACCGCGCCGTAGAAAACCCTACGCATCGTGTGTCCCCCCATGCATGCTCACCTCGACTGCCTCTCGCCGGCCGGCGGCATCGCCGCAACAGGTCCGACCGATGATACGCAGCCGGGTTGCTGGTCGTCGTCGATGACGACTCACGTGGACCTGCCTCATGGACGCCCGGACCCATTGCGGGTGCTTTGCAACATGGTCATGTCGCCACTTCGGAATACGTCCAATCGCAACGGGTCGCAGGGTCGATCAGGGTGACGTCGCGAGGATCACGATGCCGCCGACCGGTCCGATCAGCAGTGCAACCGGCTGTGCACGCGGCCAGCGCCGCCGCCGCGTCAGATCGTCGGCAACCGTCGGGTCAGCGTGAACCCCACGCCGTGAATGCAGCGTCGAGACCGGCGACGAGCCGATCGAAGCTGCGATCGATGCTGACCGGGAGCCCGAAGCCACCGCCGGACTCCAGCGCGACGAAGCCGTGCAATGCGGCGCGAAGCGCGCGAATGGCGTCGACGGCGTCGTCGTCGCGCAACTCGAAACCGGCCATGACCTCAAACGCGACCTGCACGACGCTTGCGCTGGCCGCCTCGTCGTCGAGGTCTCCAGGCAGCGGGGCGCGCTGCGCGGATGCGTACCGCGCCGGATGTCGCAGCGCCCAGCCACGGTACGCGTGCGCCATCGCCGCGAGGCCGTCGCCGCGAGCTCGACCGACGGCCGCACGCCCGAGGACTGCGGCCAGCTCATTCTTGGCGCGTATTGCGATGCTGCGCTGCAGTGCATCCATTCCCGCGATGTGCTTGTAGAGCGACGGCTGCCGGACGCCGACCCGAAGCGCAAGTGCCGCCAGCGTGAGGTTGGACAGGCCAACCTCGTCAGCGAGTCGTTCCGCCTCTTCGATGACGGTGGCCTCTGTCAGCCCCGCCCTAGGCACGACGGCGGTCCAGCGATGCCAGAAAGCGGCGCACGGCTGCCGTCGTGACGTCGGGCTGCTGCGACTGCGGGTAATGTCCCGCGTCCTGGACGATGACGACCTCGGCGTGGAGCGCCTCGCCGATCCACGTGGCCTCGGCGATCGGATCGGGGAAATCAGGATCCTGGTCGCCCATCACGACCATCGTCGGAGCAGTGATCTGACTGAGGAGCGCTTCCGCTTGGTCGTGGCTGGTGTGCGTTGTTCGTGAGAACGCCTTCGCGCGTCCCGGCCGGCGGAGGTTCGCGACAACCCGGCTGCGGTACTCGGCGAAGTCGTCGGGCTTCCGGCCCGCGTACAGCTTCGGGAGATACGACTTCCAGACGGACGCGGCCCAGAGCGGCGCCACTGCGATCCGAAAGAACAGGCGCCGCATGGCGCTCGTCTTGCCGTTGCGAACGAAAGGCCCGACGAGAACGAGGCCGCGAACCAGGTCGGACCGCGTCGCCGCAGCGAGGACCGCTGCGCCGGCGCCCATCGAATTGCCGACGACGATTGCCGGCCCGCCGATTTCGTCGATAAGGGCGAGGATGTCGTCAGCAGTCTCGGCGTCGCCGTACGAAGCGAATGTGACGTCGCTGTCGCCGTGACCGCGAAGGTCCATGCACGCGACGCGATAGCCGGCGTCACGGAGCGACGGTGCCAGGAATCGATACGTGGTGCGCAGGTCACCCATGCCGGGGACGAGGATGACCAGGCTGCCCTCTCCACCGACGTCGTAGGCAACCCGGCCTTCGGGGCGGGTGAGGTAGCTGGTGCTTTCGAGGCGGGCGGTGGCGTTCGTGCTCATGAAGCTACAGTACGTAGCCTAGCAGCTAATATCAATAGCTAGGACCAAGTCGTCTCGCAGCGAGCCCGGCCCGGGTGCTGCATATCAGGTTGCGATCCGGATCGGTCCGCTCGCGCGTCGGGCGGACGTCAAGCGGACAATGAGCGTGGACGCTGATACGGGGCTACCGAAGCCCGAGCCCGAGTGGAGAGACTTGCGATGGACGCGGAATATCAGGGCCGCGATCGGAAGCACAGAGCGTGAAGCACACCGCGCTGGGGACGCTGGACGTTGCCCGCATCGGGCTCGGCACGATGGGCATGTCCGCGTCGTACACGGGAGCAGGTACCGACGATGCTGAGTCCATCCGCACGATTCATCGCGCGCTCGACCTTGGTGTCACGCTCGTTGACACGGCGGAGGTCTATGGACCCTTCACCAACGAGGAACTTGTCGGCCGCGCCATCAAGGAGCGGAGGGACGAGGTCGTGCTGGCGACGAAGTTCGGCATGATGTCGCACGCCGGCGGAGCGGTGGATGTCCTTGACAGCAGTCCGCAGAACATTCGCATCGCCGTCGAGGGATCGCTCCGACGGCTCGGCACGGACCGCATCGATCTGTACTACCAGCACCGCGTCGACCCGAACACTCCCATCGAAGAGACGGTGGGTGCTGTGGCGAACCTCGTTGGCGAGGGCAAGATTCGGTATATCGGCCTCTCCGAGGCTGGTCCCAGCACGATCCGTCGCGCCCATGCCGTGCATCCGATCACCGCACTCCAGTCCGAGTACTCACTCTGGACGCGCGATCCGGAGGCAAAGCTGTTGCCGCTCGTTCGCGAGCTGGGCATCGGCTTTGTCGCCTACTCGCCGCTCGGCCGCGGATTCCTCACGGGGAAGGTGCTGTCAATTGACGACATGGCGGACACCGACTTTCGGAAGACGAATCCACGCTTTGCCGGCGAGAACTTTCACCACAATCTGCGCCTCGTCAGGGATGTCGAGTCGATCGCGGCGGAGGTTGGTGCGACGCCGGCACAGGTTGCGCTCGCGTGGCTGCTCGCCCAGGGTGACGGCATCGTCCCGATACCCGGCACCAAGCGCATTGCGCGCATCGAGGAGAACGTCGCGTCGGACGGCATCGAACTGAGTCGCGAACAACGCAACAAGCTCGACAATCTGCCCTCGCCTGCCGGCGAGCATCACAACGAAAGCCAGATGCAATGGATCGATCGCGAGTAGCGGACTCGGTCGCGATCGCCCTCCACCCGTCACGAGTGCGAGGCCGTACCAGCGGGCCCCGGCAGGTACCATGTCAGCTGATCTGACAACGCTGTCACCACCCTTGGGGGCAAACCGCACATGAGCCTGCGCAGTCGATTCCGCTCGTGGCCCGTCCTTCGTCAGCTCACCGGCGCCGACTCGCTCGGGCGCGGGTCGGCCGTGCGCTCCGCAGCCACCGAGACGATCACACCGCGGACAAAGACCGCCGATCGTGTGGTGAAGAGCATCTGCCCGTACTGCGCCGTGGGCTGCGGTCAGCGGGTGTATGTCAAGGGCGAGCGGGTCGTGCAGATCGAAGGTGATCCGGACTCCCCGGTGTCGCGCGGGCGGCTGTGCCCCAAGGGGTCCGCGAGCGAGCAGCTTGTCAACGATTCGAGCCGTGTGCGGACGGTCAAATACAGGCGCCCGTTCGGCACCGACTGGGAGGACCTACCGCTCGAGCGCGCGATGGAGATGATTGCCGATCGCGTCCTCGAAACCCGAGAGCGAACGTGGCAGGACCGCGATGACGACGGCAACGCACTCAACCGCACGCTCGGGATCGCGAGCCTGGGGGGTGCCACGCTCGACAACGAAGAGAACTATCTGATCAAGAAACTCTTCACGTCGATCGGTGTCATTCAGGTCGAAAACCAAGCCCGTATTTGACACAGTTCGACTGTCCCCAGTCTGGGGGCCTCGTTCGGACGCGGCGGAGCCACGACCTTCCAGCAGGATCTGCAGAATGCTGACTGCATCGTCATCCAGGGATCGAACATGGCCGAGTGCCATCCCGTCGGTTTCCAGTGGGTGATGGAGGCGAAAGCTCGCGGCGCGACGATCATTCACATCGATCCACGGTTCACCCGCACGTCGGCGATGGCCGATCTCCACGTACCCCTTCGCGCCGGGAGCGACATCGCGTTCCTCGGCGGGATCATCAAGTACATCCTCGACAACGAGCAGTACTTCCCCGAGTACGTCGTCAATTACACGAACGCGGCCACCATCGTGGGCGAGGACTTCGTCGATACGGAGCAGCTGGATGGCCTGTTTTCCGGCTACAACCCCAAGACCGGCGCGTACGACACCACGAGTTGGGGTTACGAGGGAATGGAGCAGGCTCCAGCGGCAGGACGCCGCCTGTTCCGTGCAAGCAGAGAGAAGTCAGAGCCGGGCGGACAGGAGCTTGGTGGTCGCGGTGCGTCGCTCGCGGACAGCGTCGTGCAGCGCGACGAGACCCTGCAGCATCCCTTCTGCGTCTTCCAGATCCTGAAACGGCACTACGCTCGCTACACGCCTGAGATGGTCGAGCAGATCTGCGGTGTTCCGCCGGAGCAATTCGCGAGGGTCTGCGAGGCAGTCACCGCCAACAGTGGTCGGGAGCGCACGACCGCGTGGGTGTACTCCGTCGGATGGACGCAGCACTCCGTCGGCGTCCAGTACATCCGCGGCGCGGCGATCATCCAGCTGCTGTTGGGGAACATAGGCCGTCCGGGCGGCGGCATTCTCGCGCTCCGTGGTCACGCAAGCATTCAGGGATCCACGGACATTCCAACCCTGTTCGATCTGCTCCCCGGATACCTGCCGATGCCGCGCGCCGGAGCGCACGAGAACCTGGACGAATATCTGGCGTCCATCAAGAGTGATGGCCAGAAGGGATTCTGGACAGCAGCCGACGCGTACACCGTGAGTCTGTTGAAGTCATGGTTTGGGGAGTCGGCGACAAACGACAACGACTTTGGCTTCAACTGGTTGCCCCGGATCAGCGGCGATCACGGTACGTATCAGACGACACTCGCGATGCTGGACGACCAGGTCGAGGGATATTTCCTCGTCGGTCAGAACCCCGCCGTTGGGTCGGCGAACGGCAAGCTGCAGCGGCAGGCGATGTCGCACCTCAAGTGGCTGGTTGTTCGCGATTTCCGCCTCATCGAATCGGCGACCTTCTGGAAGGACGGCCCGGAAATCGCGACCGGTGAGATGCGCACCGACGCCATCGGCACCGAGGTGTTCTTCCTGCCACCGGCAGCCCACACGGAGAAGGACGGCAGCTTCACCCAGACGCAGCGCATGTTGCAGTGGCACCACAAGGCCGTCGAGCCGCCGGCTGATTGCCGGAGCGAGCTGCAGTTCTTCTACCAGCTCGGCAAGCGCCTCCGCGAGAAGCTGGCGACCTCGACGCTCGAACGCGACGCGGCGCTCCGCAACCTGACCTGGGAGTACCCGGAGGGTGAGCGCGGCGAGCCCGATGCCGGGGCGGTATTGCGCGAGATCAACGGACAGCACCTCAGCGGGGACAAGCAGGGAGAGATGCTGAGCACCTTTGTCGACATGAAGGCGGATGGCTCGACGTCGGGCGGATGCTGGATCTACACCGGTGTCTACACTGACGGGGTCAATCAATCGGCGAGGCGCAAGCCGGGTCGCGAGCAGTCCTGGGTGGCGCCCGAATGGGGCTGGGCGTGGCCGATGAACCGGCGCATTCTCTACAACCGTGCCTCAGCCGACCCCGACGGCAAGCCGTGGAGCCTGCGTAAGGCGTACGTCTGGTGGGACGAGACGGCCGGGAAGTGGACCGGGCACGACGTGCCCGACTTCCAGGCGACGAAGGCGCCGTCGTACCGGCCGGCGGCCGGCATCGGCGGGCCGGAGGGACTGGCCGGGGACGATCCCTTCATCATGCAGTCCGACGGGAAGGGGTGGCTGTACGCGCCGAGCGGGCTGCTCGACGGTCCGCTGCCGGCGCACTACGAACCGCACGAGTCGCCACTCCGCAACGCCATGTACACACAGCAGTCCAACCCGACTCGCGAGGTGTTCCCGCGACAGGAGAATCTCACCAACCCATCGTTCCCTGAGCCGGGATCAGAGGTATTTCCCTTCGTGGTCACCACGTACCGGCTGACGGAACATCACACAGCGGGCGGCATGAGTCGCTGGCTGCCCTATCTCGCTGAGCTGCAGCCGGAATTCTTCTGCGAGGTCTCACCGCAGCTTGCGGCCGAGCGGGGACTCGAGCATCGGGGATGGGCAACGATCGTGACGGCGCGCACCGCGATCGAGGCCCGCGTGCTCGTCACCGACCGCATCGTCCCGCTGACTGTCGGAGGGCGCGTGATCCATCAGATCGGGTTGCCGTACCACTGGGGTGTCGGCGGCGGGGGCGCGATCGTGAGCGGCGACTCGGCCAACGATGTCCTGGGCGTCGCACTCGATGCCAACGTGCTCATTCAGGAGTCAAAGGCAGCGTCGTGCGACATCCAGCCCGGGCGTCGGCCCACCGGTCCGGCGCTCGTCCGGTTTGTCGAGGAGTACCGGCGGCGCGCGGGGATCGGCATCGACACGGGCACCGCGCGATTCACTCCGCGTGGAGAGGGCGCATGAGGCGAGAGTCGTTCGCTGCAGCCGATCCGGCGCTCGACTCCGGGTGGGTCGAGGCACCGGCACGAAAGGGGTTCTTCACGGACGGATCAATCTGCATCGGCTGCAAGGCATGCGAGGTGGCATGCAAGGAGTGGAACGGCATTCCCGAGGACGGCCTGAGCCTCCTTGGCATGTCGTACGACAACACCGGCGCCCTCGGCGCGAGCACGTGGCGGCATGTGGCATTCATCGAGCGGCGCGGGCCGTCACGGTCCGGTGGGCTCACCCCACTGCCGATGGTCGCGAATGCTTCCGCCGGCGACCGAGCAGCGCCGGCAGACACCGCCATGCACTGGCTGATGTCGTCCGACGTGTGCAAACACTGCACCAACGCCGCATGCCTTGACGTCTGCCCGACGGGGTCCCTGATGCGCACCGAGTTCGGGACCGTCGTGATCCAGCCGGATGTGTGCAACGGCTGCGGCTACTGCGTGCCCGCATGCCCCTTCGGGGTCATCGAACGACGCGAGGGCCCATCGGACGCGCTCAATGTCGGGATCGCGCAGAAGTGCACGCTCTGCTATGACCGGCTCTCCGAGGGCATGACCCCGGCCTGCGCGCAGGCGTGCCCGACGCAGTCAATTCAGTACGGTGACCTCGACGAATTGCGCGTTCGTGCACGCGGACGCATCGCCGAACTGCACGCTGCCGGTGTCACCGACGCGCGTCTGTACGGAGCCGACCCGGACGATGGAATCGGCGGTGCCGGCGCGTTCTTCCTGCTCCTTGACGAGCCCGAGGTGTACGGCCTGCCGCCGGATCCCGTCGTCCCGACGCGCGATCTGCCCGACATGTGGAGGGCTGCGGCGCTCGCCGGTGCAGCACTCCTCGCGGGGGCTGCCGCAGCGTTCATCCGGGTGCGTTCGTGACTGCTGACCCGGTCGCCGCAACGGGTGCGCCGCGCCGCCGGCGAGGTGGTGGTGGGGGGGGCCGTGGGGGTGAGCAACCGATGGTGCCCGACGCGACGTTCACGTCGTACTACGGACGTCCGGTGGTCAAGCCATCGCCGTGGAAGAACGACATTCCCGCCTACCTCTTCCTGGGCGGTCTGGCCGCCGGATCGTCACTTCTCGCCGCGGGCGCCGACCTCAGCGGCAGGAACGAGCTTCGCCGCGTCATGCGGCTCAGTGCGCTTGTCGGTACGACTGCAGGCGCTGCGGCACTGATTCACGACCTCGGCAAACCGAGCCGGTTCCTCAACATGCTGCGTGTCGCGAAACCGACGTCGCCGATGTCGGTGGGCACGTGGACGCTCACCGCGTTTGGGCCCATGGCGGGAATCGCCGCCACCGCAGAGTTGGTGGCGCTGCTGCCGCGCCCGTTGCGGACGCTCGCGCGCCCGGTCACGCTCGCAGCACGTCCCGCCGGACTGGCCGCGGCGCTGCTCGCACCCGGGCTGGCGTCATATACCGGGGTTCTGCTGTCGGATACGGCGACGCCGGCGTGGCATGCGGCGTACCGCGAGCTGCCGTTCGTCTTTGCGGGGTCGGCGGCGATGGCGGCCGGCGGCGTGGGCATGATCGGCGCGTCCGTCGAACAGGCAGGGCCGGCACGGCGCCTTGCACTCGGCGGACTGCTGCTCGATCTCGCGGCGGCACAAAGGATGGAGCGCAGCATGGGTCTGAGCGCCGAAACCCTGCGCACCGGCCGCGCACGACTCCTGATAAGCAGCGGTCGCGCACTCGCTGCTGGTGGCCTCATCGGCACCATCGCACTTGGTCGGCGCTCGCGCACAGCGTCGATGCTGTCCGGTTTCGCGTTCGTGGCGGCGTCGGCATGCACGCGCTTCGGGATCTTCGAAGCGGGCCAGCAATCAGCGCGTGACCCGCGGTATACCGTTGCGCCGCAACGAGCCCGGCTCGATCAGCGCGCACCCTGAGGTCACGCCGACCTGCTGCGCGAGCGCATCGACGGACGCATCGGCCAGTAGCGACCGGCTCTGCTCTAAGCGCGTAGCCTCCGGAGTCCTTCGTCGACGCGTTCAGTGAGCCCGATGCGATCCAGGTGCTCGAGCAGCGGGACCGCAACTCGCCGCGTCGTCGAGAGCGCCTGACGTGCGGCAGACAGCGTGAAGGGCTGCGGCAGTCCGCGCAGCACTGTTGCCGCCTGCTGCGGAGCGTTCGGGAGCAGCACGATGTCGCCGGGGAGTCGGAGGATTGCGCCGGCGTTCGCCGCTGCTCCGAGCTCCTGACGGCCGAGCCGGAGCGCACCGAGCTCTGTCTGCTCAGGTGCGTTGAAGGGATTGACTTCGAGCAACGCGGTGAGCCGCGCAATGGACGCTTCGAGATCCGCGCGCAATGACGAGCGAACGCCGCGCGGTCGCAGTTTGCCGTGCGCCTCCTCGATTTCGGGAGATGCCGCGATGAGACCGTCGAGGAGTCGCGCATCGGGGAGATGGAGCGCACGGACCGTGTCGGAGCGGGTGATGCCGGTGTCGAGCAACGCGTTGCCGGGATGCGCGCCGACCGCGGAGTGCAGTGCCGCACGCCACCGCCTCCACTGCGCCGCGTCGACGAGCCAATCAGCGGCGGTGACGATCCCTGACGGGAGAGGATGCGAGATCGGCACGCCGAGCGCAGCCAGGAGCGAACGGCTTGCGGCGCCGCGACGAGCGAGCTCCGAAACAAGGTCCGCCCCGCCCGTGTCGGCACGCAGCGCGACAGCGCGCGCTCGCGCCGCGCCCCGGCGGCGGAGTGGTGGAGGCAGCGGATCGAGCACCGTCGCCCCGCCGAGAACTTGACGCAGTCCGGGATCGCGCAAGAGCACGCGGTCCCCAACGGCAAGTGGCAGCGGCACGTCGAGCGTGAGTCGTACGAGGACGCCGGTACCTGACGCGTCCTCCGGGCCGATCCGTCGGACGCGTCCCGGAACTGCCGCAGAGCCGATGTGGAGCACGACATGGCTTGGGAGCGTCGCGCCGTCGAAGCGCAGATCCGCGAGTGCCGTCTGCCGCCATGCGCCCGGGGTGAGGAGCGCGTCACCACGGTGCACGTGGTCGTGCGGAACGCCACGCAGGTTGACGGCGACGCGCGCCGGGCCGCGTACTTCATCCGCCGGTTCGCCGAGGCGCTGGAGGGCTCGAACGGTGACATGCGTTCCGGCAAGCTCGAGCACGTCGCCGCCCCGCACTGTGCCCGCGCCGAGTGTTCCGGTGACCACTGTGCCGCTGCCCCTGATGGTGAACGACCGGTCGACCCAGAGCCGGACGCGCGTGTCTGGATCTGGCCGTGGCAGGGACGCGGCCAGGTCACCGAGGGCCGTGCGCAGTTCGTCGATGCCCTGGCCGGTGCTGCCGGAGACGCTCACTGCGGGGATCCCCGCAAGGCTGGTGCCGGCGAGCCGGGCAAGGGTCTGCGCGGTCGCGGGACCCGGGTCGGCCAGGTCGCTGCGGGTGACTGCGAGCAACCCGTGCTCGACACGCAGCGCATCGAGCGCACGGACGTGCTCGTCGGTCTGCGCGGCCCAACCGCCGTCCGCCGCCACCACCAGCAGGACCGCCGGCGCCGGCCCAACTCCCGCGAGCATATTGGTGGTGAAGCGCTCGTGGCCCGGCACATCAACGAAGGCCACCACCTCACCCGAGGGCAGCGTCGTCCATGCGTAGCCCAGGTCGATCGTCATGCCCCGCCGGCGTTCCTCGGCCCAGCGATCCGGCTCAATCCCGGTCAGAGCCCTGACCAGAGTCGATTTGCCGTGGTCGACGTGCCCCGCGGTGGCGATCACCTGCACGCGAGTACCGCGCGGATCAGATCGTGGTCGGCATCGGGGGGCACACAGCGCAGATCGAGGAGGCAGCGGCCGCGCTCGATGCGGCCGACGATGGCGGGATCGCCGAGCCGCAGCGGCGCCGCATACGCCTCGGGGAGGCTGACCGCCCATCCCGGGAGCTCGACCCCAGGGCCACTGCCGCCGCCGACAGTCCCGACTGCTGCGGTTAGGTGAGCGGGAGCACCCACTGCGGCGACGACGCGCTCGGTGCGGACACGCAGGTCGTCTGGGTCGGCGTGCAGAGCGAGCTCGGTCGGGTTCCGGGGCCCGGTCAAGGTCGCCTCGAGTGCGGCAAGTGTGAGCTTGTCGACGCGGAGCGCCCGGGCGAGTGGATGGCGGCGGAGCCTGGCCACGAGGTCAGCTCGGCCGGCGATGATCCCGGCCTGGGGACCGCCGAGGAGCTTGTCGCCGCTGGCGGTCACGAGATCCGCGCCGGATCGCAGCGCGGTGGTGATGTCCGGCTCGTCGGGGAGCAGGCGCTCAGGTGCGAGCAGCCCCGATCCCACGTCGACGACGAGCGGCGGTCCGAGCGTCGCGAGTTCGTTGACACCGACAGCCTCGGTGAAACCGGTGAGCCGGAAGTTCGACGGATGCACTTTGAGAATGCATCCGGTGTCGTCGCCGATGGCGGCGGCGTAGTCCGCGAGTGTGGTCCGGTTCGTCGTGCCGACCTCCCGAACGAGCGCGCCGGTACTGGCGACGAGGTCCGGCAACCGGAATCCGTCGCCGATTTCCACAAGTTCGCCGCGGCTCCAGACCACCTCCCGGCCGGTGCTCAGCGTCGTGATGGCGAGCACCAGAGCGGCCGCGCCGTTGTTGACGACCATCACGTCCCCCGCGTCCAGGAGCGCGTGACGCAGCGCCGCGAGCGCACCGCGACCGCGCCCGGCGCGCGTGCCGTCGCGGAGGTCGTACTCGACGTCCACGTACGCAGATGCCGCAAGGAGTGCGCTGCGTGCGGCGGTGGAGAGCGAAGCGCGACCAAGGTTGGTGTGCAGGATGGTGCCGGTTGCGTTGAGCACCGGCCGCAGCGCGGTTGCGCGATCGGGGAGATGGCTCACGATGTCCTCGACGATCTCCTCGGGCATGACGGCTGCAGCTCGCACGCGCTCCTGGGAGGCATGGATGGTCGTGCGAACGATCGCGCGTCCAAGCCGCTGCTCCGCCTCCACGAGGCGCGGATCCTGCAGCAGCAGATCCGTCGACGGGACGTTGCGCCGCGGGTCGCTATGCATCAGCCCCCTTCGATCGATGAGTGGCGGAGGCGGACGGGAATCGAACCCGCCTGACCGGGATACTCGGTCACACTGATTTTGAAGATCAGGAGGGCCACCAGGCGCCCAGACGCCTCCACGAAGAGGGTAGGGGAACGGCCAAGCCGCCGTCGCGGCCGTTAGCCCCGAATTGGGAAGATCGCCCCGTGCGACTCACTGAATACGCCCATGGTGGTGGATGCGCCTGCAAGATCCCTCCCGGCGAGCTCGAGGAGATGATCGCCGGTCTCACCGGTGAGTCGTCTGCATCCCTCCTGGTCGGGCTCGACCCCGACGACGATGCCGCCGCCGTCCGCCTCGACGGCGATGGGATGGCCGTGCTCAGCACAGTCGACTTCTTCACGCCGGTCGTCGATGACGCATACGACTGGGGCCGCATCGCGGCGGCGAATGCGCTCTCCGACATCTACGCGATGGGTGGACACCCGATTCTCGCGGTCAACCTGTTGTGCTGGCCGCGTGAGGTGTTGCCGCCCAGCCTGGCGCGCGAAGTGTTGCGCGGCGGTCTCGACGTCGCCAGGCTGGCGGGATGTCCGGTCGCGGGAGGGCACAGTGTCGACGATCCGGAGCCGAAGTACGGCATGGCGGTCACCGGGCTCGCAGCCGCCGACCGGCTCCTGCGAAGTGACGCAGGTGCTGCCGGGCTGCCGCTGACCTTGACGAAACCGCTCGGGATCGGGGTGCTCAACAGCCGGCACAAGCATACGGGTGAGGTGTTCCCTCACGCGGTGGCGACGATGGTCGAGCTGAACGCCGTCGCTTCGGAGGCAGCCCTCGCGGGGGGCGCGCGCTGCGCGACGGACATCACCGGCTTCGGCCTGCTCGGTCATCTGTACAAGGTGGTGCGCGCAAGCAACCTGACGGCAGTTATCGATGCAACGGCGGTCCCGTATCTGGACGGAGCGCGTGATGCGCTTGCAGCGGGCTACGTGAGTGGCGGCACGCGCCGCAATCTGGACTGGGTCACTCCACATGTGCGCTGGGGTGGTCGCACCGAAGCCGATGAGAGTGAGCGCCTCCTGCTGGCCGATGCGCAGACGAGTGGCGGCTTACTCGTGGCCGGTGAGGTTGCGGGCCACCCGATCATCGGCGAGTTACGACCACGCGGCGAGTGGGCGATCGAGATTCGGTAGGCGTGCCCGGCGGTCCGCCGCCTTTGGAAGAATCCCGCGCGCCAGCCGTTTGAGCCGAACGCTCTGTCGGTTGGCGTACGGACGGAGGCGGTGGGTGTCGCCTATCGTCCGTTCCGCTGCGGCACAGTGGCGCCTTCCGTTCCACGTGCGTAATCATCAGGTAGATCACCGCAGGCGACCGGGGGATGCGAGACATGCACGACGCACGGGCTGACGTCACCGTGTTGATCATCGAAGACGATCGGGACGTTGCTGAGATGTACAGCTTTCGCCTCATCGCGGACGGCTACGTGGTGAAGCACGCCAGGGACGGTCGGGAGGGGTTGCGAGTGGCGACCGAAGAGATCCCCGACTTCATCTACCTCGACCTCCGCCTGCCGGGCCTCGATGGCTTCGAAGTGCTTGACGGACTCAGACCTGT
>Ga0307372_10001959_pt1 | contig 34805 bp, 31 predicted proteins | sample OX1MG_FD_202533 | JGI IMG/M metagenome (GOLD analysis project Ga0307372, IMG submission 202533) | Soil microbial communities from Risofladan, Vaasa, Finland - OX-1 | ecosystem: Environmental > Terrestrial > Soil > Coastal area > Acid sulfate soil | place: Finland: Risofladan, Vaasa | collected... | reverse complement strand
CGTCGACCGCGAAACCGACCTCGAAGACTTCTTCGCGCGCTTCCCGCTCGACGACCACTTTCTCCTCGGCTGGCTGCTCCCGCTCGACGAGCCCACGCCGCTTCGAGAGGTGCTCGTGCCCCGACGCGAGACCGCACTGGGCGATCAGCACGTCGCGACCGCGACGCTCTGCTTGATGCCGGGTTCCCGGACGACGATCCTCGAGCCCTGGGAGGTCGTCGGCTCCGTCGCGTTCGGGTAGGGCTACTTGAGGCGCTTGGCGACGAGTTGTGCGACTTCGGTCGGCGTCGCGCCGACCTCGATGCCCTTCGCCTCGAGCGCTTCCTTCTTCGCGGCAGCCGTCCCGGAGGACCCGGAGATGATCGCCCCGGCGTGACCCATCGCCTTTCCGGGAGGCGCCGAGAAGCCTGCGATGTACGCGAGCACGGGCTTCGTCATGTGCTCGCCGATGTACTGCGCCGCCTTCTCCTCCTCGTCGCCGCCGATCTCGCCCACGAGCACCACGAGCTCCGTCTCCGGGTCGGCTTCGAACTTCTCCAGCACGTCGATGAACGACGAGCCGACGATCGGGTCGCCGCCGATGCCGACGATGGTCGAGTTCCCGAGGCCGAGCTGGGTCAGCTCGTGCCCGATCTGATATGTGAGCGTCCCGGAGCGGGAGACGAGGCCGACGACGCCCTCGCTGAAGATCTCCGCCGGGATGATCCCGACGTTCGCCTTCCCCGGCGAGAGCACGCCCGGGCAGTTGGGGCCGATCATCGTCACGCCCTTCGGGCGGAAGTACGTGTACGCGCGGAGCATCTCGTGCACGGGGATGTGCTCGGTGATGCAGATCACCGTCTCGATCCCGGCGTCGACGGCCTCGTAGACGGCGTCGGCCGCGAAGCGCGCCGGCACGAAGATGAGCGTCGTGTTCGCTCCCGCCCGCTCGACCGCGTCCGCAACCGTGTCGAAGACGGGGACACCCTCGACGTCCTGGCCGCCCTTGCCGGGCGTCACGCCGGCGACGAGGTTCGTCCCGTACGCGCGGTTGCGCAGCCCGTGGAAGCGGCCCTCGCTGCCCGTCAGGCCCTGGACGACGAGCCGCGTCTCGTTGTCGACGATGATCGCCACTATTTCGTCCCCTTGAGGACGAGCGTCGGCAGCGGCATCCAGCCGTCGACGACTCGGTCGCCGAGTAGCTCGCGCACGCGCGCCGCATCCTCGCCGCTGCACTCGACGCGGCTGAGCCACGGCTCGATCTCGAGCGGCCGCGTGAAGTGGCGCTCCTCCGCGATCGCGAGCCCGGCGAGCTCGAAGAAAGTCTCCCACTCGGACACGCCGTAGTTGCGCACGTGGCTCGGGTCACGCAGGCGGTCTGCCTCCTCCGACGACTCGCTGACGAACGTGTTGTCGCAGATCACAACGGCACCGCGGGCGACGCGCGCCATCTCCTTCACGGCCGTGAGGACGTCGGCGAAGTGGTGCGCCGCGAGCCTGCAGGCGACGGCGTCGAAGCTCCCGTCCGCGAACGGGAGGCTCTCGGCAGGCGCGGTCGTGTCGGCGCCCATGCCGGGCGCAGGATCGGTCGTGACGACGGTCGCCCCGGCCTCGCGCAGGCGCCGCGCGACGTGCCCGCCGCCGGTGGCGACGTCGAGAACAGTGACGCCGGGCCCCGGCTCGCACCACTCGACGACGAGATCGAGATCCTCGCCGGCCGCGTGGATCGCGCTGTTTCGATACGCGTCGGCGCGGTCGGACCAGAGATCGGTCACGCCGCCAGCTCCACCGCGCGCCGCGCGCCGTCGAGCATCGTCGCCTCAGGGTGGATGTTCGGGTTACCCGCCTCGGCGAGCAGCCGGCGCCCCTCTTCGGCGTTCGTTCCGTCGAGCCGAACGACGATCGGGTACTTCGACATGTCGAGGCGATCGAGGGCCTCGAGGATCCCGCGCGCAACCTCGTCGCCGCGCGTGATGCCGCCGAAGATGTTGAAGAAGATCGACTTCACCTGCGGGTCGCGCGTGATCACCTCGAGCGCATCGACGACGCCCTCCGCCGATCCGCCGCCGCCGAGGTCGCAGAAGTTCGCGGGCCGGCCGCCGACGTGCGCGACGACGTCGACCGTCGACATGGCGAGGCCGGCGCCGTTGCCGATGATGCCGACGCTGCCGTCGAGCTTCACGTAGGTGACCCCCTTCTCGCGCGCGAATGCCTCGATCGGGTCCGCGGCGGCGGTGTCGCGCATCTCGGCCACGTCTGGATGACGGAACAGCGCGTTGTCGTCGACGGTGAACTTCGAGTCGAGCGCCTTCACGGTGCCGTCGGGCGTGACGATGAGCGGGTTGATCTCGCACAGCACCGCGTCGAACTCGACGAACGCACGGTAGAGCTTCTCGACGATCGACGCGATCTGCTTCTGCTCGGACGGATCGGTGACGCCGCCGCCGTAGATCAGACGGCGCGCAACCCACGGCTGGAATCCCTCGGATGGGTCGACGTGCAGCCGCACGAGCGCCTCGGGGCGCTCTTCCGCGATCTGCTCGATCTCGACACCGCCCTGGGTCGTGAACATGAAGAGCGGCTTCTTCGCGCCGCGATCGAGCGTGATGGAGAGGTAGTACTCGCGCTCGATGTCGGAGGCCCGCTCGATCCAGAGCCGGCGAACAACGTGACCGTTGATGTCCAGGCCGAGGATGTCCTTGGCCTTTTGTTCCACGTCGTCTGACCCCTCGGCGAGCTTCACGCCGCCGGCCTTGCCGCGGCCGCCCGTGAGCACCTGCGCCTTGACGACGAGCTGTCCGCCGAGCTCCTGCGCCGCCGCCCGCGCCTCCTGCGGCGAGTCGGCGCGGCGCCCCTCGGAGACGGGGATGCCGACACGCTTGAAGAGCTCCTTGCCCTGATACTCGTACAGGTCCACCGGCTGCTGACTCTAACGATCACCGCCTCCCGTGCCGATTAGTTGCCGTATGGGACGCGGCGTGATCGCGATGTGCGGGACCTTCGGCTTGACGGTCGGCGGGTTCGTGCCGGCCCTGTGGGGCGCAGGCCAACTGTCGATGGCCTCGATCCTCTTCAGCGCGATCGGCGGCGTCGCCGGCGTCTTCGCCGGCGTTCGCATCGCCGAATAGCACTCCTTCGGGTTCATCCGTTCGGACGACCGCGAACCATCCTTGCGCCCGAGGCGCAGCGGCCTGCACGCAGCTTCGATAGATGCATGCAAACGACACCGATCTCCCCCTACGTCGTCGAGACCGAGGGACTGACGAAGCGCTTCGGCGCGCGGACGGTCGTCCGCGGTGTCGACCTCCAGGTCCCCCGCGGCTCCGCCTTCGGCTACCTCGGCCCGAACGGCGCCGGCAAGACGACCCTCATCCGCATGCTGCTCGGGCTGACACCCGCGTCCGCAGGCCGAATGAAGCTGCTCGGCCTGTCCGTGCCGCAGCAGCGAGCCGCCGCGCTCGCACGCGTCGGCGCAATCGTCGAGGAACCGCGTTTCCACGGTCACCTCACCGGCCGCGAGAACCTCCGCGTCGTCGCCGCAGCCCGCGGCCCCGAGGCAGCCGGCCGCATCGACGGGGCGCTCGAGCAGGTCGGCCTCACCGCCCGGTCCGACGACCGCGTCAAGACGTACTCCTTGGGCATGCGCCAGCGCCTCGGCATTGCGCGCTGCCTGCTCGCCGACCCCGAGCTCCTCATCCTCGACGAGCCGATGAACGGGCTCGACCCCGCGGGCATCCAGGAGTTCCGCGCGTTCGTCCGGTCGTTCGTGGCCGACGGGCGCACGATCGTCCTCTCCTCGCACCTGCTCGACGAAATCGAGAAGACCTGCGACCACGTCGCAATCGTCGACGGCGGCACGATCGTCGCACAGGGCTCCATCGACGAGCTCCGCGGGGACGGCCACGTCGTCTTCGTCGAAGTCGACGACACCCACCGCGCACGCGGCGTCCTCGCGGCGCACGCGGCGGTCGAACGCGTCATCGACGACGGCGAAGTCCTCGTCGTGCCGGTGCTCGACGTCCTCGCCGTCCCCGATCTCAACCGCCGCCTCGTCGAGGCCGGCATCGGCGTGCGCCGGCTCGAGCTCCAGCAGGCATCGCTCGAACAGCGTTTCCTCGAGATCACGACCCGATTGGAGAACGCAGCATGACCGCCTTCGCCCTCCCCGCTCCGCGGCTCGTCGCCGCGGACGTCCTCAAGCTGCGTCGCAACCGCAGCCTCGCGCTCGTCACCGGCGTGCTCACCGTCGGCGCGGTCGCGATCACCGTCGCGGTCATGGAGCTCCTGCATCTCGCCAACGCGACGAAGCACGGCCCAGCCGGCGGCGTGCAGAACCTCGGCCACGTCGCGTTCCTCATCGCGATGCTCGGCACCGCGGCGGCCGCGATCGTCGGCTCGCGGGCCGGCGCGGGCGACAAGGACGCCGGCGTCTACCGCGACCTCGTCGTCACGGGCCGCTCGCGGGTCTCGCTGTACCTGTCGCGTATCCCGGCCGGGATCGCGTTCCTGCTGCCGTTCGTCGCGGGCGCGTATGTGCTCGAGGCGGTCTCGGCAGTCGTCCTCGCCGGCTCGAAGCCCGTGCCCGACATGCGGCTACTCGTCCTCACCGGGCTGTGGACCGTGCTCGAGGTGACGTTCTTCTACCTCCTGTCGGTCGCAGTGGCGGCGCTCCTCGGCTCGCGCTCGTACGCGATCGGCGTCGTGCTCGCGTTCCGCCTCGCCATCACGCCGATCGTGGCCTCCATCTCGGCGCTCGGGATCGTCCGCGAGCTCATGCCGGGCGTGGCGATGCAGTCGCTGGTCCCGCCGGGGCTCGGCGACGCGGCCCGGCAGGGGCCGGCGATCGCGATGTCGACCGCCGCGGTCGCCGCCGTCCTGCTCGTCTGGGCGGTCGCCGCCGTCGCCCTCGCCGGCTGGCGGGACGTGACCCGAGACGCGTAGGCGCCTAGGCTGCACTGACCAATGGTCTGGAACTGGCTCCGGCGGCACCCGAGCCTCGTCGACGTCGGCGTGGTGCTCGTCCTCGCGGCGGCCTACATCGGGCATGCCAGCCGTCTCGACGACTGGGCAGAGGGCGTCCCCCTCGCCGTCGTTCAGGTGGCGCCGCTGCTCGTCCGCCGCCGGTATCCGCGCACCGTGCTCGCGGTCGTCACCGGTGCGTGGATCGCGCAGGCGATCTTCGTCACGGCGTGGCCGCCGGTGGCGTCACTCGTCGCCGTCTACACGATTTCGGCGAGCCTCGGCCGCACCGAAGGTCTGTGGGCGACAGCCCTTGCGACGCTCGCGGCGACGCTCACCACAATCGGGCTCACCGACTGGGGCCGGACGGTCTCGGATCTCTTGCTCTTCGCAGGGGCATGGGTCGTCGGCGACAACCTCGGCACGCGGCGCGCGTACACCCGCACGCTCGAGGAGCGAGCCGAACGGCTCGAGCGGGAGCGCGAGGCCGAAGCGGCGCGCGCTCGCGCGGAGGAGCAGGCCCGCATCGCGCGCGAACTGCACGACGTCATCGCCCACAGCGTGAGCGTCATGGTCGTCCAGGCCGCCGCGGCGAACGACGTCTTCGACACGCGTCCCGAGCGTGCGCGGGAGGCGCTGCGCGCAATCGAGGCGAGCGGGCGCACCGCGCTCGCCGAGATGCGCCGCCTGCTCGGAGTCGTGCGCGCCGACGGCGCCGACTATGCGCCGCAGCCGGGTATCGACCGTCTCGACGACCTCGTCGAGCAGGTGCGCGCCGCCGGGCTCGCGGTCGGCGTCAGCATCGAGGGGTCCCCGCGGCCGCTGCCGGCGGGCGTCGATCTGTCCGCGTATCGCGTCGTCCAGGAGGCGCTGACGAACACGTTGAAACATGCGAACGCGACACGCGCTGACGTCTCGGTGCGCTACGCCGACCACGAGCTCGGCGTCGAGGTGCGCGACGACGGCGAGCCCGCCGGCAACGGGGACGGCCACGGGCGCGGACTGATCGGCATGCGCGAGCGCGTCACCGCCTTCGGCGGCTCGCTCGAAACAGGCCCGAAGAACACCGGCGGCTTCGCCGTGTCCGCGAGGTTCCCGCTCTGATTCGCGTGCTCGTCGTCGACGACCAGCCGCTCGTGCGCAGCGGCTTTCGCATGGTGCTCGAGGAGCGCCCGGACCTCGAGCTCGCGGGCGAGGCGTCGGACGGGGCGCACGCGCTCGAGCTCACGCGCGAGCTCGATCCCGACGTCATCCTCATGGACGTGCGCATGCCGAACCTCGACGGCGTCGAGGCGACCCGGCAGCTCGTCGAGTCCGGCACGCGCGCGCGGATCCTCGTGCTGACGACCTTCGACCTGGACGAGTACGTCTACGCCGCCATCCGCGCCGGCGCGAGCGGCTTCCTGCTCAAGGACGTCGAGCCCGCAGAGCTCGTGGACGCGATCCGCGTCGTCGCGGCAGGCAACTCGCTCTTCGGCCCTGCCGCGACGGAACGGCTCGTCGCGCGCTTCGCCCAGCAACCGGCCCCCGACGCCGGCCACGCACTCGACGAGCTGACGGATCGCGAGAAGGAGATCCTCACGCTCCTCGCGAGCGGGCTCTCGAACGCGGAGCTCGCAGAAACGTTGTTCCTGAGCGAGACGACCGTGAAGACGCACGTGTCCGCGATCCTGCGCAAGCTCCGCGTGCGCGATCGCGTGCAGGCGGTGATCGCCGCGTACGACGCCGGGCTCGTCAGCCCGAGATGACGCAGATGACCTGGCCGGTCGCCACCGGCTCGCCCGGCGCCACCGAGAGCTCGGCGACGACGCCGGCGCGGTGGGCGTGCACCTCGTTCTCCATCTTCATCGCCTCGACGATGCAGATGAGCGCGCCCGCTTCCACCTCGTCGCCCTCGGCGACCGCGACGGAGAGAACCGTCCCCTGCATCGGCGACACGACCACGTCGGTGCCGCCCACGCCCCCCGCGCGCACGCGTTCGCGCCGCCGGCGCGCCAGTTCGAGCCACGGCGCCTCCGGCTCGGTGAGGCGGACCTCGAAGCGACGCCCGTCCACCTCGACGGTGCGCACACGCTCGACCGTTCGCCCCGCCACGGGAAGCAACCTGGTCGTCGGAGCCGTGCCATCGAGGTCGAGCGACTCGACGACGCCGACGCACGTCTCGCCGCGGATGAAGCACTCGTGCGACAGCAGCGCGGTATGGAACGGGATCAGCGTCGTCGGCCCCTCGATCACGTACTCGCCGAGCGCGCGGAGCATGCGCCGCCGCGCATGCTCGCGGTCGACCCCGTGCACGATGAGCTTCGAGATCATCGGGTCGTACGCCGCGACGACGTCGCGACCGGCGTCGACGCCGGAGTCGACGCGAACCCCTGGGCCGCCCGGCTCGCGGTAGGCGGTGACGAGGCCGGGCGCCGGCAGGAACCCGCGCGATGCATCCTCCGCGTTGATGCGGCATTCGATGGCGTGCCCGCGCAGCGACACCTGCTCCTGCGTGAGCGAGAGCGGCTCGCCGAGCGCGATGAGGACCTGCTCGCGCACGAGGTCGAGCCCGGTCACCATCTCCGTCACCGTGTGCTCCACCTGGATGCGCGTGTTCATCTCCATGAAGAAGTACTCGCCGTCCACCGTCAGGAGACCTTCGATCGTCCCCGCAGACACGTAGCCGGCGGCGAGCGCGGCCTCGACGCCGATCCGCCCGATGCGCGCGCGCAGCTCGTCGTCCACGGCCGGCGACGGCGTCTCCTCGACGAGCTTCTGATGCCGTCGCTGGATGGTGCAGTCGCGCTCGCCGAGGTGCACGACGTTGCCGTGCGCGTCCGCGAGCACCTGCACCTCGATGTGGCGTGGATCGACGATGAGCTTCTCGACGTACACGTCGGGGTTCGCGAAATACGACTGGCCCTGGCGACGAGCAGTCTCGAAGGCGCGCTCGGCGTGCTCGGGGCCGTCGACGATCTCCATCCCCTTGCCGCCGCCGCCTGCGGCCGCCTTGATGAGCAGCGGGTACCCGATCGACTCGCCGAGTGAGAGCAGCTCGTCGACCGTCGCAATCGGCTCGGTCGTGCCGGGAATGATCGGGACGCCCGCCCGTTGCATCGCGGTGCGCGCGCGCGTCTTCTCCCCCATCAGCTCGATCGCGTCCGGCGGCGGGCCGATCCAGACGAGCCCTGCGTTCTGCACCGCACGCGCGAACGCCGCGTTCTCGGCGAGGAACCCGTAGCCCGGATGCACCGCCTGAGCGCCGGCGCGGAGCGCTGTCTCCACGAGCACGTCCGGTTCGAGATAGCTCTGCACCAGGAACGCTTCGTCGGCGTAGTCGGCGTGAAGCGAGCCCCGGTCGGGCTCGGCATAGACGGCAACGGCGCCCGCGCCGAGCTCGCGCAGCGTCCGGAAGATCCGGACGGCGATCTCACCGCGGTTGGCGACCAGGACCTTGTCGAACATCAGCGGGCCGTATTGTCTCCGTTGTGAGCCCCGCGGACCAGCTGACCGTCGCGCGCGCTCTCTCCGTGCCCGTCGTCGTCGTCCTCTTCGCGTGGCCGTTCCACGATCACGCCTACTGGGCAACCGCCGTGTTTTGCGTCGCGATGACGACCGACTGGTTCGACGGCCGGCTCGCGCGCCGGCATGGCAGGACGTCTCCGCTCGGCTCGTTGCTCGACCCGATCGCGGACAAGGTGCTCGTGCTCGCCGCGCTCGTGATGCTCGTCGGCCAGCACGTCGTCCCCGCGTGGATGGTGGCGGCGATCGTCGTCCGCGAGGTGCTGATCACGGGCTTGCGCCAGGCGGCGATCGAGCGCGGGATCGTGATCGCGGCGCGCGACCTGGCCAAGGTCAAGACATGGGCGCAGGCAGTCGCCGCCGGAGTTGGCGGGTTCGCCGCCGCGGGAGCATGGGGAACCGGCGTCGCGTGGTGGACGATGCTCGTCGCGGTGGTCCTGACGTGGGCGTCGGGGCTGGACTACGCGCGCAGCGCGCCGGCGCTCTTTCGGCCGCGCGTCAGTGCGTGACGAGTCCTCGGGACTCGCACCAGTCCTCGAAGCGCGCCCAGCTGCGCAGGTACTCGCGCAGTTGGTCCAAGCCCTCCTCGATCTCCGCCCGGACCGCCCAGTGGCAGTGCCCGCAATACCCGAGCTCGTCCACGGCAGGCGCCGCGTTGCAGCGGATGCATTCGTCGAACATGGTGGGGAAACGGCCCGGCGAGCGCCGCGGTTACGGAGATTCGGGCTCCTCGCGCTCCCACGGCAACGGCGCGGGCGCAGGCTTTTCCGCCTCTTCCGCCAATGCTGCGAGGATGGCGGCTCGCTCTTCCTCGCTCGGCTCCGGACTGATCTCGATTTTCACGAATGCAAAGAGTAAAGTCATTGTGAGGTTGGGTCGATCTGGGGTGTACGTGGGTCTACGTCCAGGGGTCATTGCTGCTGTGCTCGTGCTGCTCCCGGCGGGGAGCGCGTTGGCGTCGACCCATCGCTCGCATCACTCGAGCTCGTGGGCGCTGCCGGAGATCCGCGTGGTGACCGGCGCGGGCCTGATGGGAACGAAGTCGCCCGCGACGTTCCGTCCCGGCGCAAAGCTCACCGACCAGGCGCTCGCGAACCTCGTGTTCCGGCTGCAGCAGCTGCTCGCTCCGCCGCCCCCGCCCACCCCGGTCGCACCGCCGCCGCCGCTACCGGACACGACGACGACGTCGACCGGCCCGACGCAGACGACGACCGACCCAACCGACACGACCACGGATCCGACGCAGACCACGACCGATCCCACACAGACGACGACCGATCCGGTGACCACCACCTCGACGACGACCATCGCCGAGCCTCCGCCTCCTCCCCCGCCGCCCGCGACTCCGCCCAAGGTCCCACACGGCGCCGCCGCGGCGACGATGACGATGCTCGACGCACAGCTCGTCGACGGCGTGGGGCTCGACGCGGCCGCGACGGCGTTTGCCCGCGGTGCGCGCGCGGCCGGGCTCGACATCCCCGCGCGCTTCGGCACCGAGGTCGTGGCGCGACTGCTCGGCCTGCGCATCGATCACCCCGCGAGCGAGGACTCTCTCGAGCTCCTGCCCAACGACCCGGCGACGCGCGCGGAGGCCGCGTACTCGGCGGCGCAAATCCTGCACTCGTCGGGCTGGCTCGTCCCGGTCGTGCAGGGCCTCTCCGACACGTTCTCTCTGCCGCAGTACTCGACGTGGCAGCGGCGGATCCTCGACACCGCCGTCGCGCGGATCGGCATGCCGTACGTGTGGGGCGGGACGAGCGACGGGCCTGAAGTGGACTTCGGCGTGCCCGCGCGCGGCGGCTACGACTGCTCGGGATTCGTGTGGCGCGTGTACAAGCTCACGCCGTATGCGAACGAGGGCGATCTCGCGTCGACGCTGCGCGGGCGCACCACGTACGTGATGAGCGGCGAGGTCCCGCGCTCCGAGCTCATCGACTTCGACCACTTGCAGCCGGCGGACGTCCTCTTCTTCGGCCCGCGAGGCCCGCGATCGAGCCCGTCGCAGGTCGACCACATGGCGATCTACCTCGGTAACGGATGGTTCATCCAGTCGTCGAACTACGGCGTCGCGATTGCGCAACTCACCGGGTACTACCGGCACGAGTTCGCGTGGGCGCGGCGCCCGCTGCGCGAAGCCGGCCTCTCCGGCTAGTCGGGGACACTCCCCGTCACGAGAGCGTCGGAAAGTCGCGTCGCCCTCGTGACACGCGCGGAAACCGTCACGCCGCCGTTACGGGGACACTCCCCCACACGAAAGTGCCGGGAAGACGTGACCTATAGCGGGATGTTGCCGTGCTTGCGGCTCGGCCGCGGCTCGGACTTCGTGAGCGCCGTCTCGAGCGCGTCGATGAGCACGGGTCTCGTTTGCCGCGGCTCGATCACGTCGTCGACGTAGCCGCGCTCCGCCGCCGAGTACGGATTCGCGAAGCGCTCCTTGTAGTCCGCGATGAGCTCCGTGCGCTCCTCCGGCGAGCGGTCGCGATAGATGATGTTGACGGCACCCTCCGGCCCCATCACCGCCACCTCGGCGGTCGGCCACGCGAAGTTGAAGTCGGCGCGCACGTGCTTCGAGCTCATGACGTCGTACGCGCCGCCGTACGCCTTGCGCGTGATCACGGTGAGCTTCGGCACGGTCGCCTCGCAGTACGCGTACAGGAGCTTCGCGCCGTGACGGATGATCCCGCCCCACTCCTGCGCCGTTCCCGGGAGGAAGCCGGGCACGTCGACGAAGGTGACGAGCGGGACGTTGAACGCGTCGCACGTGCGGACGAAGCGCGCCGCCTTCTCCGACGACGAGATGTCGAGCACGCCGGCGAGCGTGCGCGGCTGGTTGCCGACGACACCGACCGCGTGCCCTCCGAGGCGCGCGAAGCCGCAGACGATGTTCTCCGCCCAGCGCTCGTGCACCTCGAGGAACTCGCCCTCGTCGATGACGCGCCTGATGACGTCGTGCATGTCGTACGGCTTGTTCGGGTTGTCGGGGATGAGGGTGTCGAGCTCGGCGTCCGCGCGCTCGTGCGGGTCGGTCGGCGTCGTGAACGCCGGCCGCTCGCGATTGTTCTGCGGCAGGAACGAGAGGAGATAGCGCGCGTCCTCGAGGCATGACTCCTCGTCGGGCGAGGTGAACTGCGCGACGCCCGACTTCGTCGCGTGTGTGGCGGCGCCGCCGAGCTCCTCGAATGTCACCTCCTCGCCGGTCACGGTCTTCACCACGTCGGGCCCGGTGATGAACATGTATGACGACCCTTCGACCATGAACACGAAGTCCGTCATCGCGGGCGAGTACACGGCGCCGCCCGCGCAAGGCCCCATCACGAGGCTGATCTGCGGGATGACGCCCGATGCCTGCACGTTTCGCCAGAAGATCTCCGCGTAGCCCGCGAGCGAGACAACGCCCTCCTGGATGCGCGCGCCGCCCGAGTCGTTGATCCCGATGATGGGACAGCCGTACTTCACGGCCAGATCCATCACCTTGCAGATCTTCTCCGCGAACACCTCGCTCAATGAGCCACCGAAGACGGTGAAGTCCTGCGAGAAGACGAAGACCTTGCGGCCGAAGACCGTCCCGTGGCCGGTGACGACTGCGTCGCCGTACGGCCTCCGCTCCATCATCCCGAAGTTCGACTCGCGGTGGCGCACGTAGCGGTCGAGCTCGACGAACGAGCCCGGATCGCACAGCTTCTCCGCCCGCTCGCGCGCGAGGAGGCGGCCCTCGTCGCGCCGCCGCTGCACGGCCTTCTCGCTGCCGGCGTGGAGCGCCTCGGCGCGGAGCTCCTCGAGCCACGCAAGTTTCGCTTCCGTTGTCTCGGGGTCCGCCACGCGAGGAGCCTAACCTGGCCGGGTGAGACGACGGCTTCCTCCGGCGCTCCAGGATCGGGCGTTCGCATTCCTGTGGACGTCGTCGCTCGCGAACGGCCTCGCCTCGCAGATGGTCGCGGTCGCGATCGGCTGGCAGGTCTACGCCATCCACCGCAACCCGCTCGACCTCGGCCTCGTGGGTCTCGCCGAGTTCGTGCCGCTTCCAATCCTCGCGCTGCCGGCGGGACAGATCGCGGACCGCGTCTCGCGCCGGACGATCGCCGCCATCTCGCTCGCGCTCTCGCTCGCGACAGTCGGCGTGCTGCTCGCGATCACCGTCACCGACGTGCACGCGCTGTGGCCGTTCCTGAGCGTCGGCGTGATCGCCGGCGTGGCGTCCGCCGTCGGGAGCCCGGCAACGCGCGCGCTCACGCCGGAGATCGTTCCTGCCGAGCTGCTCGCGGGAGCGATTGCGCTCCGAAGCGTCGCATCGCAGATCGGCATCGTCGCGGGCCCGGCGCTCGGCGGCGTCATCTTCGCCGTCGACCCCGTCTCGGTGTACGCGGTGGCGGCGGCGCTGATCGCCGTCGCCCTGGCCGCGATCGTCGCGCTGCCGCGACGCGCCGCGCCGCTCGCCGACCAGCCGCCGCCGGACTGGGAGAGCCTCGTCGCGGGCGTCCGGTTCATCCTCGGGACGCGCATGCTCCTCGGGGCGATCTCGCTCGACCTGTTCGCAGTGCTGCTCGGCGACTCGATCGCGCTCGCGCCGGTCTTCGCGCGGAGCATCCTGCACATCGGGCCGATCGGCCTCGGCGCCCTCCGGACCGCGCCTTCCCTCGGCGCGCTCGCCGCCGGGGTCATGCTCGCGCGCCGCCCGCTCCGCCGGCGAGCGGGCCCGGCGCTGCTCGCGGTGATCGCGACGTTCGGCGCCGCGATGATCGTCTTCGGTCTGTCGAAGTGGCTGCCGCTGTCGCTCGCGGCGCTCGCCGTCGCCGGGTTCGTCGACATGATCAGCGTGAACATCCGTGCGACGACGCTGGCGGTGGTCACGCCGCGGGAGCTCCAGGGCCGCGTGAACGCGGTCGAGTGGGTCTTCATCGGCGCGTCGAACGAGCTCGGCGCCTTCGAGTCGGGGGTCGTCGCCTCGCTCATCGGCACCGTCGCGGCCGTCGTCGCCGGCGGCGCCGTGATGATCGGCATCGCCGCCTCGTGGACGCGGTTCTTCCCCGAGCTCGCCCGCATGGGGCCGTTGGAAGAACTGCAACCCGCGTAAGGTCTTGCGCATGGAGATCCTCTGGCCGTACGAGAACGGAGAGGTCGGGGAGTTCTTCTACGCGCGCTACAACCACCCCGCGGTCGCCGAGGCCGAGGCGGCGCTCGGCGAGCTCGACGGCGGAACCGCGGTCCTCTTCCCCTCCGGGACCGGCGCCGCGACGGCCCTCGCGCTGTCGCTGCTCCGCCCTGGCGACACGATCGCGCTCGCCGAAGGCGCCTATTTCGGCACGGGCCGCCTGTTCGAGACGCTCGAGCCGTGGGGCCTGCGTCACGTCGAGTTCGACCAGACGGGGCCGCCGCCGGACGGCGTCCAGCTGCTCTGGCTCGAAGCGCCCGCGAACCCGATGCTGACGATGCCCGACCTCGAGGCGGCGGCCGCCCATCCGGCACCCGTCGTCGTCGACTCGACCGTGGCGACGCCCGTCGGCCTGCGCCCGCTCGAGCACGGCGCCGACTACGCGCTCCACAGCGCGACAAAGGCGCTCGGCGGCCACGACGACGTCCTGCTCGGCGTGGTCGTCTGCCGGGACCCGGCTGCTGCAGAGGCACTGCGTCGCTTTCGCGGCCTGACCGGGATCTCGCCAGCGGCTGAGCCGGCCCGCCTCCTGCTCCGCAGCCTCGGGACGCTCGAAGTGCGCGTCCGCCGCCAGGTCGAGACCGCGGCCGTGATCGCGGAGCGGCTCGCCGGCCACCCGAAGGTGGTCCTCGTCCGCTATCCCGGGCTCGGATGCCTCATCTCGTTCGACGTCGCCGACGCCGGGGCGGCCCGCCGCGTCGAGACGTCGACCCGCCTCGTGACCAACGCCACGTCACTCGGCAGCGTCCACAGCCTCATGGAGAGCAGGCATCGCTGGGAAGGCGACCGCGTCCCCGGCGGCCTCCTCCGGCTCAGCGTCGGGCTCGAGGACCCGGATGCGATCTGGGCCGACCTCGCCCAGGCGCTCGACAACGCATAAGAGGGTTCTTTTCAACGGTGGGCCGAACGGCCTAGACAGCCCCACCCTTTGGGCCTATCCTCAGTCCGCTCAGAACAACTCGTCAGGGGGCAGCTGTGGCCGTAGCGCATGGACGCGCTGGGCGCTCCACGCCCGAGAGGCGGGCGTCGGCGCAAGCAGGGACCGGAAACGGCAACGGGGACCACGACGTCACACGGGCGGAGCTCGACGAGCTCCTGGCGGCGCTCGCCGCCGCCCGCGACGGCGACTTCGCCGTCCGCCTCTCCGTCCGCGGGGCCGGCCTCGGCGCCGATCTCCGGCGCGCCTTCAACGAGGTGGCCGACCGGCGCGAGGCGGTCGCCAAGGAGATCACCCGGGTCGGCCGCGCGATCGGCCGTGAGGGCCGCCTGACCGAGCGCGCCTCGCGCGCGGGCCTGGCCGGCTACTGGGCTGAGACGCTCGACGCGTTCAACACGGTCGTCGAGGACCTCGCGCGCCCGACCACCGAGGTGGCACGCGTCATCGACGCCGTCGCGCAAGGCGACCTCTCCCAGAAGATGAACCTCAAGATCGAGGGCCGCCCGGTCAAGGGCGAGTTCCTCCGCATCGGCCGCACGGTGAACGCGATGGTCGAGCAGCTCTCCTCGTTCGCGGACGAGGTCACGCGCGTGGCCCGCGAGGTCGGCACCGACGGAAAGCTCGGCGGCCAGGCGAAGGTGCGCGGCGTCTCCGGGGTGTGGAAGGACCTCACCGACAACGTCAACACGCTCGCGGCAAACCTCACTACCCAGGTGCGCAACATCGCCGAGGTGACGACCGCCGTGGCGAAGGGCGACCTCTCGAAGAAGATCACGGTCGACGTCCGCGGCGAGGTTGCGGAGCTGAAGAACACCATCAACACGATGGTCGACCAACTCTCGTCGTTCGCAGACGAGGTCACGCGCGTCGCCCGCGAGGTCGGCGAGGAAGGAAAGCTGGGCGGCCAGGCGCAGGTCACCGGCGTGAGCGGCACGTGGAAAGACCTGACGGAGTCCGTGAATGGACTCGCGTCGAACCTCACCACGCAGGTGCGCAACATCGCAGCTGTCACGACCGCGGTCGCGAACGGCGACCTCTCGCGCAAGATCACGGTCGACGTCAAGGGCGAGGTGCTCGAGCTGAAGGAGACCGTCAACACGATGGTCGACCAGCTGCGCGCGTTCTCCGCCGAGGTGACGCGCGTCGCGAAGGAGGTCGGCACCGAAGGCAAGCTCGGCGGCCAGGCGAACGTCGAAGGCGTCAGCGGCGTGTGGAAGGACCTCACCGACAACGTCAACACGCTCGCGGGCAACCTCACCGATCAGGTGCGCAACATCGCCGACGTCACGACCGCGGTCGCGACCGGCGACCTCTCGAAGAAGATCACCGTCGACGTCCGCGGCGAGGTGCTGCAGCTCAAGGACACGATCAACACGATGGTCGACCAGCTGCGCGCGTTCTCCGCCGAGGTGACGCGCGTCGCCCGCGAGGTCGGCACCGAAGGCCGCCTCGGCGGCCAAGCGAACGTCGAAGGCGTCAGCGGTGTGTGGAAGGACCTCACCGACAACGTCAACACCCTCGCCGCGAACCTCACCACACAGGTCCGCAACATCGCCCAGGTCACGACCGCCGTCGCGAACGGCGACCTCTCGAAGAAGATCACCGTCGACGTCCAGGGCGAGATCGCGGAGCTGAAGGACACGATCAACACGATGGTCGACCAGCTCTCGTCGTTCGCCGCCGAGGTGACGCGCGTCGCCCGCGAGGTCGGCACGGACGGCAAGCTCGGCGGCCAGGCGCAGGTGGAAGGCGTCAGCGGCACGTGGCGCCAGCTGACCGAGTCGGTGAACTTCATGGCGACGTCGCTCACGGAACAGGTGCGCAACATCGCCGACGTGACGACCGCTGTCGCCAAGGGCGATCTGTCGAAGAAGGTGACCGTCGACGTGCGCGGCGAGGTCGCGGAGCTGAAGAACACCATCAACACGATGGTCGACCAGCTCTCGTCGTTCGCCGACGAGGTCACGCGCGTCGCCCGCGAGGTCGGCACCGACGGCCGCCTCGGCGGCCAGGCCGAGGTCGAGGACGTGAGCGGCACGTGGCGCGACTTGACCGAGTCGGTGAACGGCATGGCGTCGAACCTCACCGACCAGGTGCGCAACATCGCCGAGGTCGCGACGGCCGTGGCACGCGGCGACCTGACGCAGAAGATCACGGTCGATGCTCGAGGCGAGATCCTCGAGCTGAAGAACACGCTCAACACGATGGTCGACCAGCTGTCCACCTTCGCGGACGAGGTCACGCGCGTGGCCCGCGAGGTCGGCACGGACGGCGCGCTCGGCGGCCAGGCCGAGGTCGAAGGCGTCAGCGGCACGTGGCGCGGCCTGACCGAGAACGTGAACCAGATGGCCAACAACCTGACGAATCAGGTGCGCAACATCGCCCAGGTCGCGACCGCTGTCGCCGGCGGCGATCTGTCGCAGAAGATCACCGTCGAAGCACGCGGCGAGATCCTCGAGCTGAAGAACACCCTCAACACGATGGTCGACCAGCTCGGGTCGTTCGCCGACGAGGTCACACGCGTCGCCCGCGAAGTGGGCTCCGAGGGCCGGCTGGGGGGCCAGGCCCAGGTGGAGGGCGTGTCGGGCACGTGGCGTCAGCTCACGGAGTCGGTGAACTTCATGGCGACATCGCTGACCGAACAGGTGCGCAACATCGCCGACGTGACGACGGCGGTCGCAAACGGAGACCTGTCGAAGAAGGTGACGGTCGACGTGCGGGGAGAGATCCTCGAGCTCAAGAACACGATCAACACCATGGTCGACCAGCTCTCGTCGTTCGCGGACGAGGTCACCCGCGTCGCCCGCGAGGTCGGCACCGAGGGCAAGCTCGGCGGCCAGGCGCAGGTGCGCGGCGTGTCGGGGACCTGGAAGAACCTCACCGACAACGTCAACACGCTCGCGGGCAACCTCACCGACCAGGTGCGCAACATCGCCGCGGTCACGACCGCGGTCGCGCAGGGCGACCTGACGCAGAAGATCACCGTCGACGCGCGCGGCGAGGTGCTGCAGCTGAAAGACACGGTGAACACGATGGTCGACCAGCTCTCCGGCTTCGCCGCGGAAGTCACGCGCGTCGCCCGCGAGGTGGGCACCGAGGGCGTGCTCGGCGGCCAGGCGAAGGTCGAGGGCGTGAGCGGCACGTGGCGCGACCTGACCGAGAACGTCAACCAGATGGCGGACAACCTGACGAATCAGGTGCGCAACATCGCCGACGTGACGACCGCGGTCGCGCAGGGAGACCTCTCGAAGAAGATCACCGTCGACGTCCGCGGCGAGGTGGCGGAGCTGAAGGAGACCATCAACACGATGGTCGACCAGCTGCGCGCGTTTGGCGCAGAGGTGACGCGCGTCGCGCGCGAGGTCGGCACCGACGGGAAGCTCGGCGGACAGGCGTCGGTCGAGGGCGTGAGCGGCGTGTGGCGCGACCTGACCGACAACGTGAACTTCATGGCGTCGTCGCTGACCGAGCAGGTCCGCAACATCGCGCAGGTGACGACGGCGGTCGCGACCGGCGACCTCTCCAAGAAGATCACCGTGGACGTAAAGGGCGAGATCGCCGAGCTGAAGGACACGATCAACACGATGGTCGACCAGCTCTCGTCGTTCGCCGACGAGGTGACGCGCGTCGCCCGCGAGGTCGGCACCGAGGGCAAGCTCGGCGGCCAGGCGAACGTGAAGGGCGTCAGCGGGACGTGGAAGGACCTGACCGACTCGGTGAACACGCTCGCCGACAACCTCACGAGCCAGGTGCGCAACATCGCCGAGGTGACGACGGCGGTCGCCCAGGGGGACCTCTCCAAGAAGGTGACGGTCGACGTCCGCGGCGAGATCCTCGAGCTCAAGAACACGATCAACACGATGGTCGACCAGCTGTCGTCGTTCGCGGCCGAGCTGACGCGCGTTGCGCGCGAGGTCGGCACCGAGGGCATGCTGGGCGGCCAGGCGAACGTCGAAGGCGTCAGCGGCGTCTGGAAGGACCTGACGGACAACTTCAACCAGCTCGCGCTGTCGCTGACGACGCAGGTGCGCGCGATCGCGGACGTCTCCACCGCCGTGACCGAGGGCGACCTCACGCGCCAGGTCACCGTCGAGGCGAAGGGCGAGGTCGACGCGCTCAAGCAGAACGTCAACCAGATGATCGCCAACCTGCGCGAGACCACAGCGCGCAACGCCGACCAGGACTGGCTGAACTCGAACCTCGCACGCTTCAGCGGCATGATGCAGGGCCAGCGCGACCTGCAGGCCGTCTCGCGCCTGATCATGTCCGAGCTGACCCCGCTCGTCGGCGCGGGCTACGGCGCGTTTTTCCTCATGGAGGACGGGGAGTCGCAGGGCCTGCGGCTGATCTCGAGCTACGGCCTGAAGGAGCGCAAGAGGGCTTCGAACCGCTTCTCGCTCGGCGAGTCGCTCATCGGCCAGGCGGCACTCGAGAAGCAATCGATCGTGCTCATCGATCCGCCGGCCGAGTACGTGAAGATCGCCTCCGGCCTCGGCGAAGCCTCGCCGCGCGCCGTGATCGTCATGCCGGTGCTGTTCGAGGACCAGGTGATGGCGGTGGTCGAGCTGGCGTCGTTCGATCCCTTCACCGAGGTGCAGCGCACCTTCCTCGATCAGCTCGGCGAAACGATCGGGATCGTGCTCAACACCATCCAGGCGACGATGCGGACGGAGGAGCTCCTCCGCCAGTCGCAGGCGCTGACCCTTGAACTGCAGGAGCGCTCCGAAGAGCTCCAGTCGCAGCAGGAGGAGCTCAAGCGCGCGAACACCGAGCTCGAGCAGCAGGCGCAGACGCTGAAGGCGTCCGAGGAGCTGCTCCAGTCGCAGCAGGAGGAGCTCCAGCAGACGAACGAGGAGCTGGAGGACAAGGCGCGGCTCCTCTCCGAGCAGAACCGCCGAATCGAGATCAAGAACCGCGAGATCGAGCTCGCGCGCACGGCGCTCCAGGAGCGCGCGGAACAGCTTGCGCTCTCGTCCCGCTACAAGAGCGAGTTCCTCGCCAACATGAGCCACGAGCTGCGGACGCCGCTGAACTCGCTGCTCATCCTCGCGCGGCTCCTCGTGGAGAACACCGACCGGAACCTGACGCCGAAGCAGATCGAGTTCGCGCAGACGATCCACCACGCCGGGTCCGACCTGTTGCAGCTGATCAACGACATCCTCGACCTGTCGAAGGTCGAAGCCGGGAAGATGGAGGTGCGCGTCGCGCCAGTCGCCTTCGGCGACGTTCACGACTATGTCGAGCGCACGTTTGGGCCCCTTGCCGGCGACAAGGGCCTCGTGCTCGACGTCGAGCTCGGCCCCGATTTGCCCGAGAGGATGTTCACCGACGAGGTGCGCCTCCAGCAGGTGATCAAGAATCTGCTCTCGAACGCGGTCAAGTTCACGGAGTCGGGCGGCGTGGTCATGCGCATCGAGCGAGCGGAGGAGGAAGTCCAGTTCGCGACCCCCGAGCTCGCCGGCGCGGACGCCGTCGTGTCCTTCTCCGTGACGGATACCGGCATCGGCATCCCCGACGACAAGCTGCACGTCATCTTCGAGGCCTTCCAGCAGGCAGACGGGACGACGTCGCGCCGCTACGGCGGCACCGGGCTCGGCCTGTCCATCAGCCGCGAGATCGCGCGGCTCCTGGGCGGCGAGATCCGCGTCCGGTCGATCGCGGGCCGCGGCAGCACGTTCACCCTGCACCTGCCCGCCGTCTACACGGCGCCGGTGCGGACGGGAACGCTCGAGGCGAACCTCGACCGTCTGGTCGGCGAGGGTCGCGGGCTGCTGGACGAGACCGAGGCGATGCTCGCGCCTCCGGCGCGCGAGCTCGATCCGGCCCTCCTCCTCCCCGGCGACGTCGAGGACGACCGGAACGACATCGAGGAAGGAGACCGCGTCGTGCTCGTCATCGAGGAGGAGGGCGACGTCGCGCGCACGATGCTCGAGGCCGCGCGCGAGCGCGGCTTCAAGGCAGTCGTCGCCCGCCGCGGCGACGCCGGCCTCGCGCTGGCCCATTCGCTGCGCCCGGCGGCGATCGTCCTCGACACGTCGCTACCCGCGATGGACGGCTGGGCCGTGCTCGAGGAGCTGAAGCACAGCGCGGTGACACGGCACATCCCGGTGCACATGCTGTCGGCGAACGGCGGGGGGACGGACGCCCTGCGCGCCGGCGCGATCGCCGTCCTCGAGAAGCCGTTCGTCGAGGCGCGCGTCGCGGAGTCGTTCGAACGGATGGCGCGCTTCATCGACCGGGAGGTGAAGAGCCTGCTCGTCGTCGAGGACGACGCCGACCAGCGCGCCTCCATCATCGAGCTCGTCGCAGCGGACGACGTCGACATCACCGCTGTCGCCTCGTATGCGGAAGCAGCGCACGCACTCGCCGAGCGGGATTTCGACTGCATGGTGCTCGACCTGCGACTCTCCGACGGAAGCGGGTTCGATCTGCTGGAGCAGATCAACGGAGACGAACGACTCGCGACACTGCCGGTGATCGTGTACACGGGCGTCGACCTCACCGAGGACGAAGAGGTGCAGCTGCGCCGCTACGCCGAGGCGATCGTCGTCAAGGACGCACGCTCGCCCGAACGGCTGCTCGACGAGACCTCGCTCTTCCTGCACCGAGTCGAGGCGGATCTTCCGCGGGCGAGGCAGCGCACGCTCGAGCGGACGCACACGGCCGAGACCGTCTTCCGCGGCAAGAAGGTGCTGATCGTGGACGACGATGTGCGCAACGTCTTCGCATTGACGTCCGCGCTGGAGGCGAACGGCATGGACGTCGTCTTCGCCGAAAACGGCAGAGCCGGCATCGAGGCGCTCCGCGAGAACCCCGAAGTCGACCTCGTTCTGATGGACATCATGATGCCGGAGCTCGACGGCTACGAGGCGATGCAGGCGATCCGGGACATGCCGGAGTTCGCGCAACTCCCAATCATCTCGCTCACGGCGAAGGCGATGAAGGGCGACCGCGACCGGTCGATCGAGTCGGGTGCCTCCGACTACATCACGAAGCCTGTCGACACCGACCAGCTTCTATCGCTGATGCGCGTGTGGTTGTACCGCTGAAACACCAGCCGGAGGCAGCGTGAGCGACAAGGCCGCGATCCTGCTCGTCGACGACCGCGAGGAGAACCTCCTCGCTCTGGAGGCGGTCCTCGAGCCGCTGGGACACCATCTCGTGCGCGCCAACTCGGGCGTCGCCGCGCTGCGCGAGCTGCTCCGACACGACTTCGCGTGCATCCTCCTCGACGTCGACATGCCTGAGCTCGACGGCTTCGAGACGGCGAAGCTGATCAAGCAGCGCGGCCGGTCGCGGCACATCCCGATCGTCTTCGTCACCGCGCTGCCCGAGGACGACCAACAGGTCTTCCAGGGGTACGCCGTCGGCGCGGTCGACTACATCTTCAAGCCGATCGACGCAGGCATCCTCCGCTCGAAGGTCGGCGTGTTCGTCGACCTGTGGGACAAGAACCGGCGGCTGCGCGAACAGGAGCTCCTCGAGCTCGAGCGCGCGAGCGAAACCCGGTACGGACAGCTGGCCGACGCAATGCCGCAGATCGTGTGGCGCGCCGACGTGACCGGAAACGCGACCTACTTCAACCAGCGCTGGTTCGAGTACACGGGCATGACGCCCGCGGAGGCGGCGGCCTCGCCGTGGAGCGTCGTCGTCCATGTCGAGGATCTCCCCGGCTGGCTCTCGAGGCTCGGGTCGAGCGAGGCGTTCGAGCACGAGGTGCGGCTGCGCGCCGTGGACGGGACACATCGCTGGCATCTCACGCGAACCGCCCCGATCCGGGACGACCTGGGCCGCGTCGAGTCGTGGGTCGGGACCGCCACCGACATCGACGACCGCAGGCGTGCGGAGGAGCAGTGGACCTTCCTGCTCGAGGCCGGCGACACGCTCTCGACGTCGCTCGACTATCGGGAGACGTTCGCGCAGGTCGCGCGCCTCGCCGTCGGAAAGGTCAGCGACTGGTGCACCGTCCACGTCGTCGAGCCCGACGGCTCCGTCGCCGAGGTCGCGCTCGCACATCGCGACCCGGACCAGATCGCATTTGCCCGCGAGCTCCAGGACCGGTATCCCCCGGACGCCGACTCCCCGACCGGGCCGGCGGCCGTGGTCCGCACGGGCGAGGCCGAGCTCATCCCCGAGATCACGAGCGCGATGCTCGAGCAAGCCGCCCGCGACGAGCTGCATCTCGACCTGCTGCGGCAGCTCGAATTCTGCTCGTACATGTGCGTGCCGCTGCCCGGACGCGACCACGCGCTCGGCGCGATCACGTTCGTGTCCAGCCGTCCCGGCCGTTCCTACGCCGTCGCCGACCTGCGCCTCGCCGAAGAGCTCGCCCGCCGCGCGTCGGCTGCGATCGAGAACGCGCGCCTCTACCGGCAGGCGGAGGAACGCGCAGACGCCGCGCGGGCGCTCGCCACGATCGGCGACGGCGTCGTCCTGCTCGATCGCGGCGGGCGCGTGCGTCTCTGGAACGCCGCCGCGGAGCGCATCACCGGGCTCCGTGAGGAAAACCTGCTCGGTAGGCAGGTCGCGACCGCCGTCCCGGGCTGGCAGGAGGTGGCAGCGCGGGTGCCGGTGGCAGGGGCAGGCGAGGCCCCGGCGGTCGAGAGCGTCCCGCTCGACCTCGGTGAGCGAGAAGTCTGGCTGTCGCTGACGGCGGTCGGCTTCGAGGACGGCATCGTCTACGCGTTCCGCGACCTCACCGAGGAGCGGCGCCTCGAAACGATGCGCCAGGACCTCGTCGCCACGGTCTCGCACGAGCTGCGCACGCCGCTCGCGGCGATCTACGGCTCCGCCCTGACGCTGCGCCGTCCCGACGTCAGCCTCGAGGACGAGATGCGCGACACGCTCCTTCGCGTCATCGCCGAGGAGTCGGCCCGGCTCGGCGAGATCGTCAACGACCTGCTGCTCGCGAGCCAGCTCGACTCGGGCAAGCTGCACGTGCAGATCGAGCCGTGCGACCCGCTCGCGATCGTCCGCATGGAGGTCGAGGCGGCACGCGCACACGCGCCCGATACCGTCGCCCTCGAACTCGACTCGCCCGAGCGGCTGCCGGTGGTGGCCGCCGATCCGAGCCAGCTGCGCCAGGTGGTGGCGAACCTCATCGACAACGCCATCAAGTACTCGCCCGAGGGCGGGCCGGTGACGGTGTCCCTGAGCCCCGACAACGGCTCCGTGCGCCTGGCCGTGTCCGACTCGGGGATCGGGATCCCGCCGGCCGAGCGACGCCGGATCTTCGAGAAGTTCTACCGGCTCGATCCGGAGATGACCGGCGGCATCGGCGGCACGGGTCTCGGCCTGTACATCTGCCGCGAGCTCGTGCGCCGCATCGACGGCCGGATCTGGGTGGAAGAGAACGGCGGCGGCGGCTCCACGTTCGTCGTCGAGATCCCGCGCGAGGCGGCCAAGCCGGCCGGGAACGGCCGTCCAGCGGCCGCCGAGATCCTCGGCTAGCCTGGCGGCGCTCTTGAGGCCCGAGCACCCGTATCGGATCCTCGTCGCGGAGGACGATGAGGCATTTCTCGACGCGCTCGAGGCGGTCCTGCACGCCCACGGGGACTTCGCGGTCGTCGGCCGCGCGCGCAACGGGCTCGAGGCGGTCGAGCTCGCCGAGACGCTCCAGCCCGACCTGGTGGTGATGGACGTGGAGATGCCGATCCTCGACGGTGTCGAGGCGACGCGCATCTTGCACGCGCGCCTCCCGGAGCTGCCCGTGCTCGCGATCAGCGGTCACGACTACGAAGAGCGCGTGCTCGAGATCCGCGCTGCCGGCGCGGCCGACTACGTGCGCAAGGCGCGGCTCGAGGACGAGCTACTCGTTGTCGCCGCGGCCCTCGTCGCGCGTCAGCGCCAGGGCGTCGCTCGCGATGCCGACCATTGAGGAGGCGCCGATTCATTCGGCGCCCCTCCTACATGGCGTAACGTAGGAAGAGGTGGTCGCCGTGGCGGCGGACGCCTGCGATGCTCGCCGAGATTCGTCGGTCCGGCAGGAACTCGACGCCCCCGACGAGCGGAAGCCCGCGTCCGGCGAAGAGCGGCGACACCGTCAGGAAGAGCTCGTCCACGAGAGCGGCTTCGAGCACCGACCCGAAGAGCGTCGGGCCTCCCTCGCACAGGATGCGGCGGCAGCCGCGGGCGCGGAGCTCGGCGACGGCATCGACGACGTCCGGGCGAACGTGGAGTCGGTCGCCCAGCGCGGCCGACTCGATCTTCGGCCTGCGCGTGATCACGACCACGTCGGGACGCTCGGATAGCTCGAGCCTTCGGCGCAGCTCCGCGAGCTCTCCCGCAGCCGGTGGGAATGCAGCCTCCGCCGTCCAGACGTTCTTCGGCGACGCGAGCAGCGTGTGCGACCCGACGATCACCGCGTCGGCGCACGCGCGCAGGAGCGCCATGACGAACAGGTCGGCATCGCTTGCGTCCGCGATCACACGGTTCGAGCTCGGAATGCCGGGAAGCGCGACGACGCCGTCGATCGTCTCCACGAAGTTCGCGTAGACGCAATCGGCTGGGAAGCCGAGCGTTCCGGGGTAGAGCGCTGCGAGCTCCTGCGGGAGCGGGAACGTGGGCAGCCCCGCGGGCTCGTACAGGAGCTCGAGCGGCTCCACTAGGGCTTGATCTGCAACAGGAACTCGCGGCGCAGGTCGGCGTCCTCGTTGAACACCCCGCGCCAGAAGGTCGTCGCGGTCCGCGACCCGTCTTCGGCCACCCCTCGCATCTGCGTGCACAGGTGCGCCGCCTCGAGGTGCACCGCGACGCCGCGGGGACGAACGAGGTCGACGAGCGCGTCCGCAATCTGCTCCCCCATGCGCTCCTGCACCGTGAAGCGGCGCGCATACAGCCGCACGATGCGCGTGAGCTTCGAGATGCCGATGATTTCCTCGCCGGCGACGTACGCGACGTGCGCGGCGCCGTGGAACGGAAGCGCGTGGTGCTCGCAGAGTGCGTGGAAGGAGATCGGCCCTTCGAGGATGAGCCCCGACTGTGCGCCTGCATGCTCGGCGGGAAACGAGGTCAGCAGCTTCGGATCGCCGTCGTAGCCGGCGGTCGCGTCGTAGAGCGCGCGCAGGAAGCGGGCCGGCGTCTCGCGCGTGCCGGGCGTGTCGAGGTCCATGCCGAGGGCGGCGAGGATCTCCGCCGCGTGACGCTCGAGCCGCTCCCAGTCGGCGTCGGCGATGCGGCGCTCGGACGTCTCGCGTCCGTGCCAGGGCAGGACGACGGCAGGTTCGTTGTTCACGATGGGTGTCTCCCCCGGTCGATGGAGATGAGCGCGGCGAGGACCGCCGTGCATCCGAGTAGAACGACGAGATAGGCCAGCGGATGCCCGATGGCGAGGCACACGCCGAGCACGAGCAGCTGAGGCGAGAGCCCGAAGTTCGAGGCGACGAACACGGTGGCACGACTCGGCCGGCGGATGACCGCCTCCGCGAAGCGATCCTGCGGCCTGTAGACAGCGTCGTAGACGCGCGCGAGGAGCGAGCCGTCGCCCGGGCCTGCAGGCCCGCCGCGGTAGATGCGCTCGAGGTTGAAGTTGAGCGACAGCACCGTCGTCAGCAGGACGAATCCCGCCAGCGCGACCCACGGGCCGATCCAGACGCCGAGGCCGGCGAAGACCGCCGCGTCGACGAGCAAGTCCGACTCGGAGTCGAGATAGCGACCGAAACTCGTGATCTGCCCGGTCCGGCGCGCAAGCTGGCCGTCCGCGTTGTCGAGCAGCGTCTTCAGCTGCAAGAGCAGCGCACCGGCAAGGAACGCGTGACGGCCGACCTCCGCGGCCGCGGCGAAACCCGTCGCAGCGCCCACGAGCACGACGGCGGGCGGCGGAACGCGCAGCGGCGCAAGCACGCGGGCGACGAGCTGCGCCGGCGGACGGAAGACGAGCTCGCAGACGAGGTCGAAGCCCGCGCGCTGCTTCCGGTCCGGCATAGTCAGCTTCATGAGCACGCCGGAAGGCTGGCGCGAGGAGGACGGTGCGCTCGTGCGCGAGTACGAGCTGGAGAGCTTCCCTGCGGCGATCGCATTCGTGTCCTGCGTCGCCGAGCTCGCGGAACGCGAGAACCACCATCCCGACATCGATATCCGGTACCGGCGCGTGCTCGTCCGCTGGACGACGCACTCCGCCGGCGGCATCACGGAGCGCGACCGCGACATGGCGGCGCGCACCTCAGCCTGCGAGCCCACGTAGCGTCTCCTCGTCGATGGGGCCGGCCGCGCGGATGAGGTCGCGCGCGGCGTCGACCTTGCCCCACACGTTCCAGAGGAGGAAGCCGCGCGGGTGCGCGTCGCCGTCGACGTACGCGACGACTCCTTTCCTGTACGGCTCGAGCCACAGCTCGACGGCGTCCTGCCGCGAGTCGAGGTCGCCGACCGCCTCGTAACCGAGGTCGAAGAGATCGGAGTAGAAGAACGGCAGGTGGTCGTAGCGCTCGTTCGCGCCGCCGGCGTTCGCGCCGACGAGCCGCCCGTGCGTGTTGGCGTGATCCTCGTGCTCGACGCGACCGCTGCGTCCGAGCGCCGGCATCGGGAACCGTGCGACGTCCCCGGCGGCGAAGACGTCCTCCTGCCCCTCGACGCGGCCATACACGTCGACGACGATGCCGTCGTCCACCGGAAGGCCCACGGCCGCGGCCAGCTCGGTGCGCGGGACGATCCCGAGCCCCGCGACGACCGTGTCGAAGCCCTCGGCCGACTCGAAGGTGGTGCCCGGCCGGAGGTCCACTCCGCGCTCGCGGTAGTAGTCGGCGACGAAGCGCGCGAGCCCCGGCGGAAACGTGCGCCAGCCGAGCCCCTCCTCCGGGAACACCATGGTCACGTCGCGTCCCTGCGTGCGGAGCGCGGCAGCGATCTCGGAGCCGATGAAGCCTCCGCCGACGACGAGGAAGCGCGCCCCTTCGTCGCTCAGCGCGCGAACGCGCCGGTAGTCGGCGAGCGTGCGGAAGTAGATGACGTCACCGTCGTCGCCGAGACGGCGCGGCGTGCCGCCGGTCGCGAGCACGATCCGGTCGTAGGCGTATTCGTCGCCGGCGTCGTCGAGGGCCGTGTGCGTTGCCGGGTCGATGGAGACGATGCGACGGCCGAGCACGATGTCGGCGCCGTGCTCCTCGACGTTCCGCCAGCTCTTGGACTCGTCCCCGTCCTTCCACAGGCCCTTCGTCAGCGGCGGACGCTTGTAGGGCGGAAACGCCTCTTCGCAGACGAGCCCGATCGACCCTTCGGGGTCGGCGTCGTGGATGCCGTTGCAGACGGCGTCGCCGGTCATGCCTCCGCCGACGACGAGATACCGGTACGCGCGCATCGTCACCTCCTGGATTGGATCAGGACCTGGATGCGGCACGGGGAGGTTGGGTCGAGACAGCCCTCGACCGTGCACGAGGCTCTGCCGCCGACGAGCCCCGCCCACATGCCCTCGTCGAGCGTTGCGATCCGCGGCCGCGCGGCGACCAGCGGCCGCAACGGGCACGTCGGCGTCACGATGACGCCGTCCTCGTGCGTGGCCTGGAAGCCCAGCCGTCGCAGGCCGGCGCAGAGCTCGTCGAGACTACGGCCCTGGCGCAGTCCCGCTGCCTTTGCGAGTCGGCGGCCGAAGGCGGCACCGACGTCGTGGAGGTCCGTGCGGTCCTCCGCGAGGAGTCCGACGAGATCCTCGTAGTGATGGGCGGGGAACTCGATCGCGGCCAGCTCAGGTGCCGCGCGGTACGTCTTCGCCGGGCGTCCGGCGCCGGGGCCGCCCCGTCGGCGGGAGAAGGAGGGCTCAAGGAGGCCGGCGGCGGCGAGGCGCTCGAGCCGGCCGCGGGCGACGTTGCGGTGGATGCCGTCGTGCTCCGCGAGCGCGTCGGCGGTCACAGCTCCTTCCGAGCCGCGCACAAAGCTGAGTGCGGAGCGGAGGCCGGGGTCGCCGACGGCTGATAAGCGGTCCATGATTTAGACCTTTTATCAGTTTTTAGAAGATCGCCTTGCGAGAACGAAGAGCCGGAGGAGGGACTCGAACCCACAGCCTTCGCATTACAAATGCGCTGCTCCGCCAGTTGAGCTACTCCGGCACGCCTTCATCGTAGGCGACTTCCAGGCTGTCCGAAGCGGACACGGCCCAGCCGATGCGTATGCAACGGTGGCAACGTGGGGCATCCGAAGGACATCGGCGACGTCTCGACACTCGCAATCACACTGGTGCTCCGCTCGCTCGGATATTGGCCTCTACATCCCGTACGGGGAGAACACCCGTTGCGATCTCATGCTCGAACGCGACGGTTTTGTCGATCGTGTCCAGTGCAAGACCGGACGCCTTCGCAAGGGAGCGGTGGTGTTCAACGTCTGCAGTTCCTACGCTCATCATCGCAGCCCTCTCGTCGAGAAACGGAGTTATCACGGCGAGATCGACCTGTTCGCCGTCTACTGCCCGGAGACTGCAGGCGTCTACCTCGTGCCGATCACGCACTTGCCGGTCCAGCATCGCGGCGCACTGCGAGTCGATCCGCCGAAGAACAACCAGTTCGACCCGGATCCGCCTCGCTGCCGACTACGAGGTCGGCCGGGTCTCTATAGAAGGACTTCGCGGGTCTTCTGGTGCGTGACGATCTTGCGCTTCACGCGCTGCAGCGCGTTGTCGATCGTCTTCGTGTCGCACTCGAGCTTCTCGGCCATGTCCTCGTAGGAGGCGCCCTCGAGGTAGAGGCGCAGCGCGTCCGCCTCGAGCGACGACAGGCCGGAGCCGAGCGTGAAGACGAGGCTCTGCAGCTCCTCGGTCGAGATGACCATCACCGACGGCTCGTGGACGCCGGGCCCCGGCAGCGCGTCGCCGAGCGTGCACTCGCCGTCGCCCTCCTGGCCGGCCGGCGTGTGGCTGAACGAGACGTAGGTGTTCAGCGGAGCGTGCTTGAAGCGGGTGGCCGTCTTGATGGCGGTGATGATCTGGCGGGTGACGCAGAGCTCGGCGAAGCTCCGGAACGACGTCTCCTTGTCGGTGCGGAAATCCCGGACCGCCTTGTACAGGCCGATCAGCCCCTCCTGGATGAGGTCGTCCGAGTCGCCGCCGGCGAGGAAGTACGAGCTCGCCTTCAGCCGGACGAAACCGGTGTAGCGGCGGATGAGGGCGTCCATCGCCACGCTGTCCCCGTTGCGGGCGCGGAGCACGATCTGGAGATCCTCCAGCTCGCGTTGAGCCTTCTGTGGCGAGTACGCGCGTGCAGTGCTGCGAGCGGCCACGGGCATCTCCCGGTTCGAGGACAGGGCAAACTCTCACCCTTAACTTGAGGAAGAACATAGCAAGGGGTCCAAATTCTTACAAGTCCATTTGCGATGGACCCAATATGATACGAACATGTGTTCGGTCGCTCAGAGCGCGGCGAGGACGCCGTCGAGCGCCGCGGGGACGGCTTCGAGGTCGAGCGCGTCGACGAGGAGGGCCGCATAGCGGGCCTTCCGCCGGGCGCCGCTGCCCATGAAGCGCCGCAGCTGATCCTGCACCGGGCGATCGCGCCACACCGGCTGCTTCTGCATCGTCCGGAAGGAGCTAAGGTCGCCGTTCGCGCCGAGCACCTCCTCGACCGCCCCGGCTCCGAGCGCTCGTATGAGCTCGCCTTCGAGATCCGGGTCGCAGACGTGGACGTCGGGTGCGATGCCCGCACGCTCGAACGCGCGCCGGAAGCCCGCCTCCTCGCGCACATCGCAGAGGCCGGCGACGCGCTTCCCGCCGAGGGCCGCGAGGACGCGACCCACCGCCTGCGCCCCGCCGATGGCAACGATCTCGACGCCCTCTGCCGCGAGGTCGCGCCTCCGGCGCCGCGCGAGCGTCTCGATCGCGACCTTGTCGCTCGCCCCCTCGACGAGGATTACGGCGCTCACTGACCGCGCCGCAGGCGCTCGAGCGCGGCGAGCGTCGCCGGGTCGAGCTTGTCGCGCAAGTCGCCACGCATGCGGTCGGCATGCACCGGCGCCACGAGCTCCGCGAGGAAGCTCTGGGATGAGAGCTTGCGCACCTGCGCGCCCGACGTGCCGCGCACGGCCTCGTCGGACGAGACGACCGCCACCTGCTCCCCACCCCGCCGCTCGGCAGCGAGCCGCTCGATCAGGGTGTCGGCGTCTTCGGCCCAGCGCACCTCGAGCTGGCCGTGGCGCTCGTCCGGCCCGTGCCCGTCGAAGACGAGCACGCCCCGTGCGCCCTTGGAGGCGACCCAGCTCGCCAGCAGGTCGCGCAGTTCCTCGGGGGAGCGGAATCCGCCCGCGTGCAGGAGGTTGAAGCCGTCGAAGAGGTAGAGCGTCGGCTCAGCCACCGCGCTGCCTCCGCGCCTCGTACAGGAGGACGGCCGCCGCGACGCTGACGTTCAGGGACTCGACCTGTCCGAGCTGCGGGATCGAGACCTCGAGGTCGCACGTCCGCCGTACGAGCGGCCGCAGGCCCTTGCCCTCCGCCCCGAAGACGAAGGCGAGCGAGCCGGAGAGGTCGGCCTGCCACATCGGCGTTCCCGACTCGCCGGCAGCGCCTGCGACCCAGAGGTCGCCGCTCTTGATCTCCGCGAGGTAGCGCGCGAGGTTCGTGACCACGGCGATGGGCAGGTGCTCGACCGCCCCCGCGGACGCGCGGCACACCGCCGCGGTCACGCGCGCCGACCCGTGCGCCGGCACGACGACTCCCGTGGCCCCCGCGCCTTCCGCGCTGCGGCAGACCGCCCCGAGATTGCGCGGGTCGCTGACCTGGTCGAGGCACGCGAGCAGCGGCCGCTCGCGACCGGCGAGCTCGTACGCGTCCGCGTACTTGTACGGCTCGCACCACGCGAGCACGCCCTGGTGGTCGCGCGTCCCCGCCTCTTCGGTGATCTCGCGGTCGAGCTTCGTCTGGACGCGCGGCCGCTCGAGCTCGCGCAGCCACGACTCGGACTTGATCGCCCGCTCCGTCGCCCACAGCTCCAGCACCTCGCGCTGCCCACGCAGCGCCTCGCGCACCGGGCGACGCCCGTAGACCTGCTCGCGGCTCATCTCCGGTACAGGTCGAAGCCGCCCGGAGTGTCACGCACCTCCCACCCGAGATCGGCAATCTCGTTGCGCAGGCGATCAGCCTCGGCGAAGTCGCCGGAGGCTCGCGCCGCCCGGCGCGCTTCGGCGAGCTTCACCACTTCGGGCGGCGCCTCGTCCGCTTCAGCGAGCGAGCCGAGGCCGAAGAGCTCGAGGCCGCGGCGCAGCAACTCGTGGTCGCGCCAGCCGTGGAGGAGCGCCAGTGCCTCGGGTGTGTTGAAGTCGTCGTCGAGCGCGGCCTCGAACGCCGACCAGTCCCCGCCGGGCTCGCTCGGCGAACGAAAGACGTTGCGGAAGCCTTCGAGCTGCGCCTTGGTCTGCGCCAACGTGTCGTCCGTGAAGTCGACGGGCTTGCGCCAGTGTGCAGTCATGAAGAAGAGCAGGACGACCTCCCGGCCCCACGTGTCGAGGACGTTGCGGATCGAGACGTCGTTGCCGAGCGACTTCGACATCTTCTCCCCGCCGAACTGGAGCATCCCGTTCTGCGTCCAGATGCGCGCGAACTCGTGCCCGAGCGCATTCGACTGCGCCAGCTCGTTCTCGTGGTGCGGGAACACCAGATCGAGCCCGCCGCCGTGGATCTCGAACGCCGGCCCGAATGCGTCCTCCGCCATCGCCGAGCACTCGATGTGCCAGCCCGGCCGGCCGCGGCCCCAGGGCGCATCCCACGACGTGTCCTCGCCGGGTTTGTTCGCTTTCCAGAGCGCGAAGTCGCGAGGGTCCTCCTTGAGCGGATTGGGCTCCTGCTCCTCGACCTGGTCCGGACGCTGCCCCGACAGGCGCCCGTACCCGGGGTCGCGCGCGACGCGGAAGTAGACGTCGCCCTCGACCGCGTACGCGAACTCGCCCTCAATCAAGTCCTCGATGAAGCGCACGATGGACGGGATCGACTCGGTTGCCTTCGGCATCGCATCCGGCATCCCGAGGCCGAGGTCGCCGGTGTCCTCGACGTACCACGCGGTTGCACGTTCGGCGAGCGCGGCACTCTCGTTCGGCGCCGCCTCGTAGATCTTGTCGTTCACGTCGGTGATGTTGTGGACGAGGATCGCCTCGTACCCGCGGTGGCGCAGCCACGCGCGCAGCCACATGCCGAGGACGAACGGGCGCGCGTTGCCGATGTGCGCGCGCTGATACACGGTCGGGCCGCAGAAGTACATCCGGATCGGCCCGGGCGGCGGCGGCAGCTCCTCCAGCCGCCGCGTGAGCGTGTTGTAGAGCCGCACCCTCCTAGCCTACGGACCTGCGCAGGAGCTCGTCCCGGGGCAGCGCAGCGATCACCGCCGCCAGCTCGGGCCCACGGTCGCGGCCTGTGAGCGCGAGCCGCAGCGACTTCAGATCGCCGCCGACCGCCTTCAGCTCGCGCACGATCGCGCGCGGCTCGACCCCGGCCTCGACGAGCTCGCGGAAGCGTGCCATCGTCTCGGCGGCGTCGACGTCGACGTGCTCCGGCTCGAGCACGATCTGCGCGTATTCCCGTGCCTCGGCGAGATCGCGTGCGCCGCGCAGGACCGGCGCGAGCGAAACGTCCACGCCGACGCGCGCGGCCAGTGCGTCATCGGAGAGCGCCGCAAGGGCGTCGACCGAGAGACGGCGCAGGCGCTTGAGGTCGAGATGGACGTCGTGCTTCGGCAAGCCGAGCTCGTCGAGATAGGCGCGCACCGCCTCGGCGGGGATGCCTTCCGCGCGGAGGTCTGCGACGGTCGCCGCGCCGTGCCGCTTGGACAGCTTCGTCCCATCCCCGCCCAGCAGCAATCCGTGATGGATGAACTCGGGCGGCTCGGCGCCGAGGGCGCGGATCAGCTCGGTCTGCAGCTCGGCGTTCGCGCGGTGGTCGCTCCCGCGAATGACGTGCGTGATCTCGAAGTCGACGTCGTCGACCGCGCTCGCCAACTGATACGTCGGCGTCCCGTCGGGGCGCAGCAACGTCGTGCGCCCAAACCGCAGGGCGCCCTCGTCGTCGGGCTCGCCGATCTGGTGGGCCGCTTCCCGGTGCCGGACGAAGCGGCTGCTCTGGTGGACAGGGCCCTCGTCCCAACGCACGCCGAGCCACTCCAGGTCGGCCGCGATCTCCGGTGCGCCCCCCTCGACATTGCGCGCCTGGTCGGTGTCGTCGATCCGCAGCAGCAGCGTGCCGCCATGCTCGTCGGCGAAGCGGCGGTTCGCGACCGCGCTGAGCGCGTTCCCCAGGTGGAGCGAGCCGGTCGGGCTCGGAGCGAAGCGGACGCGGACCACGGCGCGAGTCTAGTGTGGGACAATCGGGCCGATGAGCGTCGCCACCAAGCGCGAGCGGATGACGTGGCCCGACCTCGGCGACGGCGCCCGTGAGCTGGCGGCGCAGATCGTTGCCGACGGCTGGGAGCCTGACCTCATCCTCGGCATCGCCCGCGGCGGCCTCTTGACCGCCGGTGCGCTGTCGTACGCGCTCGAGATCAAGAACACGTTCACGATCAATGTCGAGTTCTACACGGGCATCGACGAGCGCCTCCCGGTGCCCATGCTCCTCCCGCCGGTTCCCGACCCGATCGACCTGCACGACCAGCGCGTGCTGATCGCCGACGATGTCGCCGACACCGGACAGACGCTGGCGCTCGTCAAGGAGTTCATCGCCGGCAAGGTGCGCGAGGCGCGCGTCGCCGTCCTGTACGAGAAGCCGCGTTCGATCGTCAACTGCGAGTACGTCTGGCGTCGAACGGACCGCTGGATCGACTTTCCCTGGAGCGCGCCGCCGCTACCGTAGGTCGCGCCGTACGAAGGTGCACAGGTCCCCGACCTCCAAGCGCTGGACGCGTCATGATATGGGAGTGCTCGTCGCCCACCCGAACCCGGCGCAGTTCCTGCACGTCGATGCGAAGCAGCGAACTGCCATCGTCACCCTGGTCGCGGGCTACAACGGCGAGAACAACGGCTTCAACTTCGACGGCTACGGCCGCGGTGAGCTCCTCGTCAGCATCCCGCGCGGCTGGCGCGTGCGCGTGACGTGCACGAACCACGGCTCTTTGATTCACTCCTGCGCCATCGTGCCCGGCGCGATGACGGTCACGCCGGCGTTCCCCGGCGCCGCTTCACCGATCCTCCCGCCCGGATCCAGCACGAAGTTCTCGTTCATCGCGTCTCGCGTCGGGACATACCGCATTGCCTGCCTCGTCGTCGGGCACGAGGAAGCGCGCATGTATGACGTGCTCGACGTGAACCGCGGCGGCAAGCCGGCGATCACCGCGCGGCCCGGGCCTTAGAGCGCCTTTCAAAAAGGAGGGACCCGGTTGCGGTCGGCGA